>ERZ791906.17-NODE-17-length-267268-cov-11.413644_pt1 | contig 267268 bp, 196 predicted proteins | sample MGYA00510146_ERZ791906 | MGnify/ENA primary metagenome ERZ791906 (study PRJEB30046, sample SAMN00792096) | human gut metagenome | study: EMG produced TPA metagenomics assembly of the A metagenome-wide association study of gut microbiota in type 2... | reverse complement strand
TTCAGAAGAAGCCTCCGTGTCTGATAAGGATACGGAGGCTTTGTTCGTTTTATATACCTCTCCTCTAACATTCCGTTTCTACCGCTAATCACTATACCTTATTATATATAATTATTCATCATATATTCATCAGATTAATTCCCGAATTAAGGTGCTAAATGAATGATTAAAAACGTTTAAATCAGTATTTTATATCCTATTTCCACTTTCGTATTTCATATATTCTTCGTACCTTTACAGTGTATTAAAAGGTATAGTAAATCCTTTAATCAGTGAACAATTTAATCTTTTTACAAAAGAAAGTAACATAGCTGTAAAACAAATAAGAGAGACATCTGTTATTTATTGTAGAATCATTAGACGACATGAAAACAACTGTAAAGACATTCTGGATATGCATACTACTGATGTTGACTTGCAGCATTAGCGGTAAAGCCATTGACCTGGTGCAGGTGGATGACAGAATGGCCGGAACTGCTGAAGTTTCCGCTTCTTTATCTTCATGTTCTTCTACTTCCGACAATAGTATTGACAAGAAGAATTCATTGTTCACGAATACCAAGTTCGCATGGACTACGGATGTCGAACTGGGAAACAAACCGGTTTCCGAAACTTACTCTTCTCATCAACAGCGTTTGCGCAGGGTGATTGAAGACAATCTTTTCCTCAGAAACATTCTTTTGATGTTATCCAACCACGAGAATCTACTCGTGCAAGGCCGCTCTAAATTATACTACTCAGATAAAGACCCGTACTATGCATTGACGGGCAGTGATTACTATATTTATACGCTTCGGCGGATTTTGATTTAGCCAACTTTTCTTCTTATTGATTTCCCCCTTTTTCTCCTTATTGTCTTGAAGAGACTGAAGGCAGGTGACCTTTAGTGTACATATATGTTAGTTAAGGTTGCAAGGATGATTACGCCCTGTCGGTTCGTAAGCGGGAAGTCGTATCCCTATGCTTTATTTTCAAAACTCTATTTAAATACCAACAATTAAACTTTTCATCATGGAAACTACTCAAAAAAAAGCAGCCTCTTTTAAAGGCATCAGATCCGCCGGTTGGGTAATCGTAATCTGTTTTATCATCGCTGTGCTTATTTTTCACTTTGTGTTGGGAAATCCCTCCAACTTTATGAACAACGACCCGAACAACCATCCGTTGCCGGGTAACTTCCTCGGTACCATCTATAAAGGTGGATTCATTGTTCCTGTAATTCAAACGCTTTTGCTGACTGTCATCGCACTGAGTATTGAACGTTATATTGCCATTGGCGCTGCCTTTGGTAAGGGGTCATTGGTGAAATTCGTAGCTAACATCAAAGCAGCCTTGGCTGAAGGTGATATGAAGAAGGCACAACAAATCTGCGATTCACAACGTGGTTCTGTAGCCAATGTGGTAAATGCCACTTTGAAGAAGTATGCCGAGATGGAGAATGACACAGAGCTGTCCAAAGACCAGAAACTGCTTGCCATCCAGAAGGAATTGGAAGAAGCCACTGCGCTGGAACTGCCGATGATGGAGCAGAATCTTCCTATTATTGGTACCATCACGACTTTAGGTACATTGATGGGATTGCTCGGTACAGTTATCGGTATGATCCGTTCATTTGCCGCCCTTGCAGCCGGAGGTTCAGCCGACTCCATGGCTCTGTCGCAAGGTATTTCCGAGGCTTTGATTAATACTGCCTTCGGTATCTTGACCGGTGCATTGGCCGTTATCTCCTACAACTATTATACAAACAAGATTGACAAGTTGACTTACAGCCTCGATGAGGTTGGTTTCTCCATCGTGCAGACTTTTGCAGCTACCCATAAATAGTTGACTGCTGATAGTTGGAGCTGCGCTGTGACGTAGGCTTCTATTATCTATTCAACGAATGAATTCTCAATTTTAATTTTCAATGAAACGATTATGGGCAGAGCGAAAATAAAAAAGAAAAGTACGTTCATCGATATGACGGCGATGAGTGACGTAACTGTACTGCTGCTGACCTTCTTCATGCTGACTTCTACGTTCGTGAAGAAAGAGCCGGTACAAGTAACGACTCCCGCCTCTGTATCCGAGATTAAGATTCCGGAGACAAATGTACTCCAGATATTGGTCGATCCGAGCGGAAAAGTATTTATGAGTCTGGACAAGCAGTCCGACTTGCGCGAAGTGCTGGAAGCTATGGGGCAGGAGTATGGAGTGACTTTCACTCCGGAGGAAACTAAAAAATTCATGCTGGCGTCTACCTTTGGTGTGCCGATGAAGAGTATGAAGAAATACCTCGACTTGCCGCAAGACCAGCAAGATGCTGTATTGAAGAATGAGGGGATACCGACAGACAGTATTGACAATCAGTTCAAGGCCTGGGTACGCAACGCCCGTGCAGTGAACAGTGATTTGCGCATTGCCATCAAGGCAGATGCCAATACTCCTTATTCCGTAATAAAAAATGTGATGAACTCACTTCAGGACCTCAGAGAGAACCGGTACAACCTGATTACTTCTCTGAAGACCACAAGTGAGGAGTGACAAGCTACGAGTTACAAGTAGAACAAGAAAGGAAACATTATGGCTGAAATACAAGAAAGCGGCAACAAGAAAGGTGGAAAAAGCAAGCAGAAGAAAATGACTGTCAGGGTGGACTTTACACCTATGGTGGACATGAACATGTTGCTGATTACCTTCTTTATGCTTTGTACCTCACTGAGCAAACCTCAGACCATGGAGATAAGCATGCCGAGCAATGACAAGACCATCACCGAGGAGCAGCAGACCAAAGTCAAGGCTTCCCAAGCCATCACGCTGTTGCTGGGGGATGACAACAAGTTGTATTATTACGAAGGGGAACCTAACTACAAGGACTATACTTCACTGAAGGAAACTACCTATCAGGCGGATGGTCTGCGGGCAATGCTTCTGCAACGTAATAGAGTTGCTGTGAACGAGGTGAACAGACTGAAGCAGCAGAAACTGGATCTTAAGATATCAGAGGATGACTACCGGAAACAGCTTTCCGAGATAAAAAGCGGAAAGGATACGCCGACAGTCATCATCAAGGCTACCGATAAGTCTTCGTACAAGAATCTGATTGATGCTCTCGATGAAATGCAGATATGTAATATAGGTAAGTATGTGATAACGGATATTGCCGAAGCCGACGAGTTTTTGATGAAGAACTACGAAAGCAAGGGCGAATTGTCCCAGAACATTGCTGAATGATGTGTAACACCCAAAGAAAGGAAAGAATATGGCTAAAGTAGATTTAAGCTCCCAAGCATGGTGTGACCTCGTGTTCAGTGGTAAGAACAAAGCATATGGAGCCTATAAGATGCGTGAGACCTCTCCCAGACGGCACAACATTGCCGTGATACTGGTAATTGTAATTGCATTGATAGGTTTCAGTATCCCTACGCTGATAAAGATGGCTACCCCCAAACAGAAAGAGGTGATGACCGAAGTGACTACCCTTTCGCAGCTGGAAGAACCGGAAGTGAAGCAGGAAGAGATGAAGCGGATAGAGCCCGTGGCCCCACCGCCGCCTGCATTGAAAAGCTCCATTAAGTTTACCGCTCCCGTCATCAAAAAGGATGAGGAAGTGAGGGACGAGGATGAAATAAAAAGCCAGACAGAACTGACGGAAACGAAAGTTGCCATCTCCATTGCCGACGTGAAAGGTAATGACGAGGAACACGGCAAGGACATCGCCGACTTGAAACAAGTGGTGACGCAGGCCGAACCGGAACCTGAAAAGGTTTTCGATATGGTAGAGCAGATGCCCCAGTTCCCCGGTGGTCAGGCCGAGATGATGCAGTTCATCAGCAAGAATATGAAGTATCCGACCATTGCCCAGGAAAACGGTACGCAAGGGCGTGTAACCTGCCAGTTTGTGGTAGGTGCCGACGGCAAGGTGCGTGATGTGAAAGTGCTGAGAGGTGTAGACCCCTATCTGGATAAAGAAGCTGTCCGTGTGATTATGTCCATGCCCAAATGGATTCCCGGCAAGCAGAATGGTAAGGCCGTATCGGTGAAATATACGATACCGGTGATGTTTAGATTACAATAAGTGTGTGTGTTATGAAAACGGTGAAACAACTTCAGCTTTCAGGCTTGCTGGTGCTGCTGACTCTGCTGTCTGCCTGCCAAAGCAAGCCCAAGGACGGACAAACGGATACGTATACCTCCGGTGTGATTGCAATTGCTGCGGACGAAAGTTTCCAGCCTATTGTGCAGGAAGAAATTGACGTGTTCGAAGGACTGTTCCCCTTGGCAGGAATTGTGCCCCGTTATGTGACGGAAGTCGATGCCGTCAACCTCTTGCTCAAGGACAGTCTGCGGTTGGCAATAACCAGTCGCAGACTGACTCCCGAAGAGATGAATTCCTTCAATAGCCGGAAGTTTTTTCCGCAGGAGATAAAGATTGCTACGGACGGGCTGGCATTGATAACCCATCTTGGCAATCCAGATTCATTGATTAGTGTGAAGGACATCCGCCGCATCCTGACGGGTGATGCGAAGCAGTGGAAAGATATCTATCCGGCTTCCCGTCTGGGGGATATCAGTCTTGTGTTTGACAACAAGAACTCCAGTACCGTACGTTTTGCTGTCGATTCCATCTGTAAGGGTGTACCGCTTTCCAGTCAGTTGAAAGCGTTGAAAACCAATAGGGAGGTGATTGACTACGTGGCCCGCACGCCTGATGCCATCGGTATTATCGGCGTGAACTGGCTGAGCGACCGGAATGACAGTACGGGGCTCTCTTTCAGTAAAGAGGTGCGGCTGATGTCCGTCAGTGCTGCTGACAAGGCCATGCCGGACAACAGTTACAAACCCTATCAGGCGTATTTGTATTACGGTGATTATCCGTTGGCACGCAGCATCTATGCCTTGTTGAATGATCCGCGGAGCGCACTTCCGTGGGGATTTGCCTCTTTCCTCGCTTCCGACCGGGGACAGCGGATTATATTGAAGTCGGGATTGGTCCCCGCCACCCAACCGGTGCGCGTGGTGAACGTCAAGGATGAATAACTAAAATGAATGCTAACATGAAACGTAGATTTGTATTTTGTTTGGGAGCGATGCTGTTTGCAGGTACGCTCGCCGCACAAACGCCGGTGCCCGAATGGCAGGCGGGGGTGGATAAAGTAAAAAGTCTGATAAAGACGAATCCGGAGCAGGCTTCCGACGCAGCCGGAGAACTGCTGAAGGGCAAGAACAAGAAAAATGTGGAGCTTGTGACTTCCGTGGCCCGTGCCTATCTGGATGTAGGACAGCTGAAAGAGGCGGAAACCTATCTGGAGATGGCAAGAAAGGCCGACAACAAGGCTCCGGCAGTTTCTGTACTCGAGGGTGACATCGCTTTTGCCCGGAAAGATATCGGAAAGGCATGCCAGCTTTATGAGCAAGCCATCTATTTTGATTCGAATTATAAGGATGCGTATCTGAAATATGCGCAGGCATACAAGTCTGCCAGTCCTTCGCAGGCCATAGAGAAGCTGAACCAGCTGAAGGCCATAGCTCCGGATTGCCTGGAAGCAGACAAGGAGCTGGCGGAAGTGTATTACGCCACCAACCGTTTTGGCAAGGCTGCCGACACCTATGCCAAGTTCATCGATACTCCCGTGGCTACGGAAGATGACATCCTGAAATATGCTTTTGCACTATTCCTGAACCACGACTTCGAGAAATCCTTGGCGGTGGCGCAGAAAGGTTTGCAGAAGAATGCCCGCCATGCCGCATTCAACCGGCTTGTGATGTACAACAATGTCGACCTCAAGCGTTATGACGAGGCAGAGAAGGCTGCCGATGCTTTCTTCAATGCTTCGGATAATGCCGATTATTCATGCTTGGATTACCGCTATCACGGTGCTCTGTTGAGTGCTCTGAAGAAATATGACCAGGCCATTGAGGAATATGGTAAGGCATTGGAGAAGGATGAGAGTCAGGTGGATTTGTGGCGTGAGATTGCCGATGCTTATGAATTGAAAAACGACTATACCCAAGCCATTGCTGCTTATAAAAAGTACTATGACTCGCTGGCACAAGATAAAAAGACGTCCGAAAACTTATTCCAGTTAGGGCGTCTGTACTACGGAGAGGGTACGTCCTCGGACACTCTCTCCGTTCAGTCTGCCGACCGCATGGCGGCATTGCAGGCTGCCGACTCTGTGTTCGCACTTGTTGCCGAACAAGCTCCCGACAGTTATTTGGGAGATATGTGGCGCGCCCGCACACACTCTGCCATGGACCCCGAAACTACAGAGGGATTGGCGAAACCTTATTACGAGAAGGTGGTGGACGTACTGCTTGCCAAAAACGAACCGAGGTACAACTCTGCATTGATAGAGTGTTACAGTTATCTGGGCTACTACTATCTGTTGAAGAGTGACTATGCTACTTCGAAAGAGTACTGGAATAAAATTCTGGCTATCGACCCCACCAATGCCACAGCAAACAAGGCATTGGACGGCATCAAATAGCAATAATTTTAGTTGTTTGTCGTGTCGGGAGGAGTGGAGAGTGATTCTTAGCTCCTCCTTTTTTGTTGCAGGGTCCCCCTTGGAGGCAGTGATTGCTTGCGGTAGTCCGTGGGTGAAGTGCCTAAGTGTGTCTTCACATACTTCCCGAAAAAGGAGATGTTGGGGAAATCCTGATGCTCGGAAATCTCCTTGATAGACTTATTGGAATACTTCAGAAAATATTTGATGTCTTCGACCACATAATCGTTTATCCACTCGAAGGCTGTCTTTCCGCTGACCTTTTTGCAGACGGTGGAAAGATATTTGGGAGTAACACACAGCTTACCCGCATAATAGGAAATAGAACGTTTTTTCACCTCGGTGCAGGCCAGCAGGTCGAGGAATCTCTTGAATAGAATGTTGCTCCGCTTCACCATTTGGCTTTCGGGAGGGGTGCTCAACTGGTTTAAATCTGCCAGCAGCTCATACAGCATGGTGCGTATCAGCGACCTGATGACTTCTTTGTAGTAGGGCTGCTCCGCTTGTTTCATTCGGGCACGTATCACCTTATAGTATAAATCGAACAGTTGCACTCTGTCCTTGTCAATGCGTACTACCGGATTCTGGCTGATATAGAAAGCCTTGTTCCATATGTCACTACTTTTATGAAGGTACTTCTGTGTAATCTGGGTCGACAGACAGAACATGGCGCCCTTGAAGTCGGAACTGGTTGTGCAATTGCTCAGAATCATATTGGGCATACAAATCAGCATCTCACCGGGGTAGATAGCATATTTTTGGGTATTGATGTTTATCTGCAGTCTTCCTTTTACACAGACCACATAGATGTTTGCATTCAACTTGAAATACTTGTTGAAAAGCAAGTTCTTGAAATCTCCAAGTATAGCAATATCGTTGTCGGTATAGTCCGTACTTGTATATTCTGCTATATTGTATGTGTTAAGTTGGTAAATCTTTTCTTCGTTTTTCATATTCATGTCTTTAGCTCCTTTGCAAATGTAAAGCAAGTGGCAGGAAATATAGAGTCCTAAATGGATACAGAAGTGTCCTAATCTTCTTGCGTGTGAGGCTAATTTCGAACCAAAGAATAGAATTGTTCCTTTTTCTGAGCATTTTTTTTCTTGAAACGCTTGTCGTATTGAAAAGAATGTCTACTTTTGCGGTGTACTATTATACTAATACACATAAACAATAAGATATTTAATTCATCCAAGCGTATGTTACAAGTAGAAAACATTTCATTTAGTTATCGCAAGGGGCGGAAAGAAGTCCTGAGCGATTTTTCACTTTCGCTGGAAGCCGGCCGGGTTTACGGTCTGTTGGGTAAGAACGGAGCCGGCAAGTCTACGTTGCTCTATCTGATGAGCGGTTTGTTGGCTCCCAAACGTGGGAGAGTGATGTATCATGATACCGACATGCGCCGCCGGTTGCCCGTCACGTTGCAGGACATGTTTCTGGTACCCGAGGAGTTCGAGCTGCCTCCTATTTCCTTGGTCAGCTATATTGAACTGAACAGTAAGTTCTATCCCCGTTTCAGCAAGGAAGACATGGTGAAGTACCTACATTTCTTCGAGATGGATATGGATGCTGATTTGGGAGCCTTGTCCATGGGGCAGAAAAAGAAAATCTTCATGAGTTTTGCGCTGGCCACCAATACTTCCCTGCTGCTGATGGATGAGCCTACCAATGGACTGGATATTCCGGGAAAGAGCCAGTTCCGCAAATTTCTGGCTTCGGGTATGTCGGACGACAAGACGATTGTCATTTCCACCCATCAGGTGCGTGACATTGACAAAGTACTGGACCATGTGCTGATTATGGACAACAGCCGCGTATTGCTGGACGAATCCACTGCCAGCATTTGCAGTAAGCTGTTCTTCTTGGAGAGTGACGACCGGGAGTTGGCTGCGACTGCCTTGTACACGCTTCCCTCCGTACAAGGCAATTTCTTGATGCTGCCCAATACGGAAGGTGAGGAATCGGAGATTAATCTTGAACTGCTGTTTGGCGCCGTACTTGCAGAGCCTGGGAAGATAGCGGAAATGTTTCACACTAAAACAAATGAATAATGATACGCGATACCTTTTTTAGTTTGCATCGCTTTGTGAACGTATGCCGCAAAGAGATGGTGGAGAATTGGAAGACCTATATACTCCGCTCGGTGATGGTCTACGGAATGTTGGCCATAGTCTTTGTCTGGAATGGATACTATCAGTATCACAATCTGGAAGCGGGAGCTGTGGGCATGGACCCTATCTGGGAGTTTGAGTCCAGATTCTTTCTTTGGGGACTTGTCATTTGGGGATGCATTAGCGCCTCGTTTACCATGGAAAGGATGAAAAGCAAGACGAGTCGTACCGTTGTGCTCATGACACCTGCCACCATGTTCGAGAAATTCTTTGCCCGCTGGCTGGTGGCTACCTGCGGCTTTATCTTGGTCTTTCTGATAGCTTTCAAGCTGGCGGACTTGACAAGAGTCGTCTTCTATCTTCTGGCCTACCCGGAGCTGCATGTCGTTCACTCCTTTCCGTTGTGGGAATTCTGCTGTAACACGAACCGTTTCTATGAGACGATAGGAAGCGGACCGGCTGTGGTGGGTATATTCCTGAGCTGCTACTTTTTTCTACAGTCTTTCTTCCTGCTGGGCAGTACGGTCTGGCCCAAAAATGCACTTATCAAGACTTTTGCGGCCGGTGTCTGCATCTTCGTTTCATATATCCTGATAGCTGTATTGTGTCTGGAAACCATTCTACCCAATAATTTTTTTATGACCGAGCCTTATATCAACAGGGAAGCATCGAGTGACTGGCTGATTTTTATAACTTCGTTTTTCGCCCTTTTCAACTGGGTGCTTGCCTATTTCCGTTTCAAGGAGTCCGAAATCATTAATCGCTGGTAACTATGAACTTTAAGGAAAGCAAAGCCATCTACCTGCAAATAGCAGACCGCATTTGCGACGAGGTACTTCTCGGGCAATATCAGGAGGAAGAACGTATTCCTTCGGTACGGGAATATGCGGCTGTGGTAGAGGTCAACGCCAATACGGTGATGCGTTCGTACGACTACTTGCAGACGCAAGGAGTGATTTACAACAAGCGGGGTATCGGCTATTTTGTGTCGGTAGGTGCACGTAAGCTGATTCTTTCGTTGAGGAAAGAGTATTTTCTGAAGGAGGAAGTGGATTATTTCTTCAAGCAGATTTTCACGCTGGGCATCTCTGCCGAGGAGTTGTCCGGGATGTATCAGGAGTTTATCAAGAAACAAAAATAAAAGAAGACAGTTATGAAACGAACGACTTATATAATGATAGGAATGCTGGTTACCGGTGTGGCAATGGTATGCGGACTCATGTTCTATGTGGTGGACCGCAATGTCACTCAGAAAGATAATTTTATGGAAATCGGCGGAGAACGGAAAACGGTGCAGCTGCCCTCGTGCAGGGTGTTGAAGCTGACACAGCCTCCGGTGGTGTGGAAACAGAAAAAAGAAGGTATTGTGGAGGCAGAGCGTATGTTCTCGTTCGGGGAAGTGCCGTTGGAGGTAACTGCCGGAGACTCTTTGCAGCAGGGCAGTTTCTCCTATGCAGGGGATATGGAGGCTTTTATGTCGATGACTTCCGTTGGCGATACCCTGCTCGTCACCTTTGACTTTCCGGAGGATAAGCTGGAACAGCATCTTCAGAATGACATTTGGATAAGGGTTCGTTCAGAAGGGATGGAATTGCGGTTGCCTGCGGAGGTACAAGCGGTTGTGGTAGATGTGGAAGATATGGAAGCCAATTTCTACGGACTCCGTTGCGATACGCTCTCTTTCCGCACGCGATACCTTGCCCAGCTGGAAGATTGCCATGTCACTGCGCTTGCGGCGCAGGCGCAGAGCTTGCATTTCAACAGCGGCACAGTGCGCAACCTTTATCTGAATCTGGACGAGATAGCCGATTGGGATGTCAATACCGGTTCCTTCCATATCGATACGGAGCATCTGTCCGGCAGCCGCTATCATCGTTGTCTTTTACAGAAGAATGAATGCCGCCGGGTGTTCTGGACACCGTTAAAGGATGATGCCTCTTTGAGTGTGGAGTTAAAACAAGCAGTTAAAATAGAAGTAGGTGAGTAGCCATAATACGAAATGACTTATCTTTGCACATGAATCAAAAAGTGTAGAGTATATGGCCTTGCAATTGGCATTCGTATTGGTAGCTATCATTATAGGCGCCCGCTTGGGCGGCATTGGACTAGGTGTAATGGGAGGGATAGGTCTGGCAATTCTGACGTTTGGTTTCGGATTGCAGCCTACATCACCTCCCATTGACGTTATGTTGATGATAGCCGCCGTCATTTCTGCCGCATCCTGCATGCAGGCGGCTGGCGGACTGGATTATATGGTAAAGCTGGCGGAACGGTTGTTGCGGAAGAATCCTTCGCAGGTCACCATCTTGAGTCCTATTGTGACCTATTTGTTTACTTTTGTTGCCGGCACGGGACATGTGGCATATTCGGTGCTTCCCGTGATTGCCGAGGTTGCCACGGAGACCAAGATTCGTCCCGAGAGGCCACTGGGCATTGCGGTGATTGCTTCGCAGCAGGCTATTACGGCAAGTCCCATTTCGGCTGCCACCGTCGCACTGCTTGGGTTGCTGGCGGGATTTGATGTCACCTTGTTCGATATTCTGAAAATAACGATTCCTGCTACCATTATCGGGGTACTTGTGGGCGCCTTGTTCTCCATGAAGGTGGGCAAGGAGCTGGCAGACGACCCGGAGTACAGAAAGAGGTTGACCGAAGGCTATCTTGATGTCAAGAAGGTGGAGATAAAGGATATACACAATAAACGGCATGCCGTCTTGTCCGTGCTTATCTTTATCCTTGCCACTGTTTTTATCGTGTTCTTTGGTTCGTTCGACAGTTTGCGTCCTGCCTTCGTGATAGACGGCGAGACGGTGAGACTCGGCATGTCCGCCATTATCGAAATCGTGATGCTCTCTGCCGCCGCCCTCATCTTGCTGCTGACTCGCACCGACGGCATGAAGGCAACGCAAGGTTCCGTCTTCCCGGCAGGCATGCAGGCGGTGATTGCCATATTCGGCATTGCCTGGATGGGAGATACTTTTCTTCAGGGAAACATGCTTCAGTTGACCCAGTCCATCGAGGGAGTGGTGAGGCAAATGCCGTGGCTGTTCGGGATAGCCTTGTTTGCCATGTCGATTCTGCTTTATAGCCAGGCCGCCACTGTGCGCGCACTGATGCCTTTGGGCATCGCTTTGGGCATTTCGCCTATGATACTGGTTGCTCTGTTCCCGGCCGTAAACGGTTACTTCTTTATTCCCAACTATCCCACCGTAGTAGCAGCCATTAATTTCGACCGTACCGGAACTACCCGTATCGGCAAGTATGTGCTGAACCACTCGTTCATGCTTCCCGGACTTGTTTCGACTGGCGTTGCCATCGGGCTGGGGTTGCTTTTCATCAGGATATTCTAAGGGAAACCGCTGCTTTTAATCCGTTGTATATAGGGCTTTGTTTACTTGTGTATAGGGAGTGTTCCCTTTTACTCATTGCCTTATCAGCGCCTAATGGTCGTGCGGTGATCTGCTGACGGCTGTTAAGCGGGTTGTTGATGGCCGTTAGGCGATTGCATCATGGCCGTTGCATACTGTTGATTCCTTATGTCCGACGTAATAAATACCTTCATTCTCTGAATAAAGCACAGAGGAAAACAGTATTGAAGTCTTGGCTTTGTGTGGCTGTACGCATTTGTTCTGATTGCATTTGAAGGGGGAGGAGATGGAATTAATACCGTGTTTGCAGGATATTGATTTCGTCAGGTACGATATAAATAAGATGTGATGCAAGAAATTAATAACTTGTGTTACTCCATGTTAGCTTCTTGTGTGTCAGTATTTCTGTTTGTGAAACGGTGTGGAAGCAAATTTTGCTTCCACACTTTTGAGTTGCTTCCACCGCATCTTTAATACCGATGAATAAAGGGATGTGGAGAGGAGGTGGAAGTGTGGAAGCAATTTGCACAAACATTATTTGCGCAAACATTTTTTTCTGTCCTTGATGGGAATTAAAAAAATGAGGATAAAGGCCTTTAAACCTTTTATCCTCATTGTAGTTGCGGAGATCCGACTCGAACGAATGACCTTTGGGTTATGAGCCCAACGAGCTACCAACTGCTCCACTCCGCGATGTTATTGTTTTGTGGGTGCAAAGGTACGGCTTTTTATTTAATATGCAAATAAAATGCATGATATTTTTGAGGTTAAGTGGATTTTAATGAGTAATATGTTGATAAATAGAACGATAATAAGCCTACTTTTTTTCTTCCTTTTTAGGGCTGTTCATTAATAAAATGAATGTTTTCTTGTAAGATATGCGGAAATGTCTTACTTTTGCTCAAATAATAAAGCAATGTGCAATTAATCTATGACCGTATCGAAGACAAAAGCTAAATTAGTGGACGTTGCCCGTCAGCTGTTTGCAAAGATGGGTGTTGAAAATACCACGATGAATGATATTGCCCTCGCTTCAAAGAAAGGTAGGAGAACGCTCTATACCTATTTTAAGAGCAAGGAAGATATCTACTTGGCTGTTGTTGAGTCGGAGCTGGATATTCTTTCGGATATGATGAAGCACGTGGTAGAGAAAGATATTCAGCCGGACGAGAAACTGATGGAAATGATTTACACTCATCTGGATGCGGTAAAAGAGGTTGTCTTTCGGAATGGTACTCTTCGTGCCAATTTCTTTCGGGATATTTGGAGAGTGGAGAAAGTGCGCAAACGTTTCGATGCTACAGAGACCCAGCTTTTCAAGGAGGTTCTGCGTGAAGGTATGGAGAAGGGTGTTTTCCAGATAGATGACTTGGATATGACTGCCGAGATTGTGCATTACAGTGTCAAAGGTATTGAAACACCTTATATCCGCGGCCATATAGGGGCCAATCTGGACGATGCGGTACGCGATACTTACGTGACCCGTCTGGTACTTGGTGCATTGGGAAAGAAGTAAGAATACATTTTATAAATAATTTTAAAATAATATGGGATTATTAGATGGAAAAACAGCCATTGTGACAGGTGCTGCACGCGGCATCGGCAAGGCTATCGCTTTGAAGTTCGCTCAAGAAGGAGCAAATATTGCATTCACTGACTTGGTGATTGATGAAAATGCCGAGGCTACGGCAAAAGAATTGGAAGCTTTGGGAGTAAAGGCAAAAGCTTATGCCTCCAATGCAGCAAACTTTGAAGACACTGCCAATGTAGTGGCAGAAATCCATAAGGACTTTGGACGTATTGATATTCTGGTAAACAATGCCGGTATCACACGTGACGGTCTGATGATGCGTATGAGCGAACAGCAATGGGATATGGTTATCAATGTCAACCTGAAATCGGCATTTAACTTTATCCATGCCTGCACACCCATCATGATGCGCCAGAAGGCGGGTAGCATTATCAATATGGCATCTGTGGTAGGTGTTCACGGCAATGCCGGCCAGGCCAACTATTCTGCTTCCAAAGCCGGTATGATTGCTTTGGCCAAGTCTATCGCTCAGGAGCTGGGTTCTCGTGGAATCCGTGCCAATGCCATTGCTCCGGGCTTCATCATGACAGCCATGACCGACGCCTTGTCTGAAGAGGTGAAGGCTGAATGGTGCAAGAAGATTCCTTTGCGTCGTGGCGGCACACCCGAAGACGTGGCAAATATCGCTACTTTCCTGGCTTCTGATATGTCTTCTTATGTATCCGGTCAGGTTATTCAGGTAGATGGTGGGATGAATATGTAATTTAATGATTAATGATTAGTGATTAATGTTTAATGAGAAGTTGGGTGTTAGTCATTAATCATTAATCACTAATCATTAAACATTAACAACCGATGACTGTCGTATACGAAGACAATCATATCATTATAGTCAACAAGACCGCTTCCGAGATAGTTCAGGGAGACAAAACGGGTGATACACCGCTTTCGGAAACTGTAAAGCAGTACCTGAAAGAGAAGTACGGCAAGCCTGGAAATGTCTTTATCGGTGTCGCCCACCGGCTGGACCGCCCCGTGAGCGGTCTTGTTGTTTTTGCCAAGACCAGTAAGGCACTGTCGCGTCTGAACGAGATGTTCAAGAATAGCGAGGTGAAGAAGACTTACTGGGCAGTAGTGAAGAACTTACCCCGCGAGGAAGAGGGGGAATTGGTGAACTATCTGGTGCGAAATGAGAAACAGAACAAGAGTTATGCATACGACAAGGAGGTGCCGGGCAGCAAGAAAGCGATTTTGCATTACCGGCTCATCGGGCGGTCGCAGAACTATTATCTGTTGGAAATAGATTTGAAAACCGGACGCCATCACCAGATACGTTGTCAGTTGGCAAAGATGGGCTGTCCCATCAAGGGAGATTTGAAGTATGGTTCGCCCCGCTCCAATCCCGACGGCAGCATCTGTCTGCATGCGCGGTATATCCGTTTTGTGCATCCGGTGTCCAAAGAACCGATAGAAGTGGAGGCTCCCGTCCCTCCCGGAAATTTATGGAATGGTTTTGAAACGATTTAATCTTAGAGCCTGTTTAAATTTTGTTCAGCAACATTCTTATTGCAGCAAGTTTCACCATCTCCTCTGCCGAATCGAACGTAAATTCGTAGTTTCGGCAGAGCCTCCTATAATTATCAAACCATGAGAAAGTTCTTTCCACAATCCATCTCTTTCCTATTGGTTTAAAGCCGTTTGACTTGTTTCCGCTTACAATGACTTCAAGCGCATATCCGAAAACTTTTTTAATTTTGGCAGCCACTTCTCCCCTATATCCGGCATCCGCCAAGATAACTTTGATATTGCAACAAAGCTCCTTCAAACATCTGGCCAACAGGTAAGCGGCCTTTCCGTCATGTACGCAAGCTATTGTTACCATGACAGCTATCAGGAAACCGTTCTTGTCCACGACAACATGACGCTTAATGCCCTTCACCTTCTTATTGCCGTCAATGCCATTGAGAGAACGGTTATCACCCCAGCGGACGCTTTGACTGTCCATAATACCCACGCTCGCTTCGGCTTGTTGACCTTGCTTGACACGGACTTTCTCACGTAAATTATTCAGCAACAAGTCAAATTCACCCATGGAAGACCATTTGCGATAATAGTAATAAACCAGTTCCCAAGGGGCAAAATGGGAGGGGAGCATACGCCATTGGCAACCCGTTTTCACGAGATAGAAGATGGAATTCCATATCTCACGCAAATTATATTTTCGTTTTCTTTCTTGCAGGTTCAAGATTTTCTTGATAACTTGCCACTGTGTTTCTTCTAAATCCGTCGAATACATAAAATTATTTCAAGTGTGGTAACTTAAAAATAATCATTTTCGAGGAAAGAAGAAACACTCTTTCAATATCAAACTTGAAAATTTAAACAGGCTCTTACAGTAATGAAGAAAATCACAGTTTTGTTGGGTTTGCTGCTCCTTGCGGGATTGGCTGCCCAAGCTCAGGAAAGAGTTGCTGAGTATAATGTGCGTCCTGCCGTTACGGTGCGCACTCCCCTCCAGGGCGATAGTATCAACTTCAAGGGAGACAAGTTTACTACCGGCAATCTTCTGAAGACGAAGGTCAGTCTCGACTTCGACGGAGGTCGGTACGAACGTATGGTTGCTGATACGGCTGGATATGTAACTGTGGCAAAGGCAGACAAGGACAATCTGTTCTATCTGTTTGCTACCAATCTGCGTGCGGAGCGTTTCATGAAGGGCAAGCTGAATGTATATTCTCCTGCCCGTTTTGAGGTGTTTGTAAACGGTGAATCCAAGCAAGTCAAGGAGACAGCGGAGGACAGCTTGTCGCAGGTCCGTCCTACGGCTGTCAGTCTGCGTATGGACCCCGAAGCGGATTATGAGATTGTCATCAAGTTGCTTTCAAGCGCGGACGACAAGATGCAGCCGATGCTGAAATGCGAATTTGAAAAGGAAAAGGACTTTGCCGATGTAGCCTGCCGGATGGCACCGGACATGAAGAGACGTTTCTCTTTGTTCAACACCAATTTCGGCTCCCGAGCGAGCAGGGTTTCTCTTTCGCCCAACGGCAAGTATCTGCTGACCCGCTATTCGGACAATTACGACGTGAAGCGTTCCAGGACCCGTTGTGAGCTGACCGAGGTAAAGACCGGCCGGGTGATATTGCCCAATGCCAATGAAAAGATGAACTGGATGCCCAACAGCAACAAGCTCTATTATACGGTTATGGGCGAGGAGCAGAATGACCTGGTTGTGTTCGATCCCGCCACGATGCGTGAGGAAGTGCTGCTGAAGAATGTTCCCGAAGGATATTTCAGCTGGTCTCCTACAGAAGACTATCTTATCTATATGCTCACGGACGAGGGCGAAAAGGTGAGTGGCCCGTTGAAACGTCTCTTGCATCCGGACGACCGTATCCCCAATTCTCGTGACCGCTATTATCTCATGAAATACGATGTGGCGACGGGACTTTCCGAGCGCCTGACCTACGGTAGTCACAACGTCTATCTGAATGATATTTCCCCGGATGGCAAGAAACTGTTGTGCAGCACTTCCAAGCCGGACATTACTCGATGCCCTTTCTCCCTCTCTTCTCTTTTCGAGATTGATTTGACCACCTTGCAGGCAGATACGCTGGTCGCCTGGGATGCTTATCTGGGAAGTGCTTCTTACTCTCCGGACGGGAAGCAGCTTCTGGTGACGGGCAGTCCGTCTGCTTTCGGAGGCATTGGTAAGAATTGCGGTGAACATCCCATAGCCAATGACTTTGATACCCAAGCATTCATTATGGATTTGGCTACAAAGAAAGTGCAGGCTATCACGCGCGATTTCAATCCTACGGTGTCTCTCGTGCAGTGGAACCGTGTGGACGGATGTATCTATTTCGATACGACTGATGGGGATTGCAGGCATATCTACCGTTATGTTCCGAAGACGGGCGGCTTTGAAATGCTTCCGCTTGAAGAAGATGTGATTACTTCCTTCACGCTGGCCAATGACAATCCGGTTGTGGCTGCCTATGTGGGCGGAGGAAACACCAGCACGGGCGTAGCTTATACGTACGACACGAAGAAAAAAGTTTCTACCCTGCTTGCCAATCCCATGAAGCCCATCCTCGATAAGATTGAGCTGGGACAGATGGAAGAGTGGAACTTTACAGCTTCGGACGGTACGGAGATAAAGGGAATGGTTTGTCTGCCGCCGTCTTTTGACCCGAACAAGAAGTATCCGCTTATCGTATACTATTATGGAGGAACGAGTCCTACAACCCGCGGTATAACTTCCCCGTACTGTGCACAGTTGTTTGCGTCACGTGACTATGTGGTTTATGTTATCCAGCCCAGTGGTGCCATCGGGTACGGCCAGGAGTTCTCTGCACGCCATGTCAATGCATGGGGTGAGCGTACGGCCGATGAGATCATTGAAGGTACGAAGAAATTCTGTGCAGCCCATCCGTTTGTCAACGATAAACGTATCGGATGCCTGGGTGCCTCTTATGGAGGATTCATGACGATGTATCTGCAGACTAAGACGGATATGTTTGCTGCCGCTGCCTCGCATGCTGGCATCAGCAATGTAACGAGCTATTGGGGCGAGGGTTATTGGGGATATTCCTATAACTCTGTTGCGGCAGCCGATAGCTATCCTTGGAATAATCCCGATTTGTTTACGAAGCATGGAGCATTGTTCAATGCGGACAAGATTAATACCCCTCTGTTGTTGCTGCATGGCACGGTAGATACAAACGTGCCTATCGGTGAAAGTATCCAATTGTATAATGCGCTGAAGATATTGGGTAAGCCGGTGGAATTTATTACCGTAGATGGTGAAAACCATTTTGTACTTGATTATGCAAAACGTGAATTGTGGCGCAATTCAATCATGGCTTGGTTTGCCCGTTGGCTGCAGGATAGTCCGGCATGGTGGAATGACCTTTATCCAGAAAGACATTGGTGATGTTTTAATTAACAATTGATAATTAAAAAAAGCCGTTTCCCAGAATAGACAAGGAGGAAACGGCTTTTTTGTTGTAGTGTGCTTACTGTTATTGGGCCACTTTTGCTGTGTCTTGGACGTTCTCGGCTTTCTGCAAAGTATCCGTTACCACAGTGTCGTTAGACAAGGTTGTTGTCTTACTCGGCTGTTCTACCGGAGCCTTAGCTTGAGCCAAGAACGTTCCGCCACAAACAAACATAAACAGGGCTGCTACTAATACTAATTTTTTCATAATTCATTTGCTTTTAGGTTGGTATATCTTATTGTTAAGTCTAAGTGCTTGCTTGTTGTAGCGCTTGTTGCTTACGTCTAATATAGGTCAAATGGTGTGCCAGAAAGAGTGTGTGTTGGATAATATTCTGATAGTTAGTGATATATGTTTCTGTGCAAAGTGTGGCATAGTGTGGAAAAGTGTGGAATGTGTGGAGGGGAGTGTGGAATAATTCCACACCCTTTAGTCGGATATGTTATAAAGCTTCAACTTGTTGTACAGCGTTTTGCGGTCAATGCCCAACAGTTGTGCAGCGCGGCTCTTGTTGTTTCCCGTCTGCCGCAAGGCTTCGATGATTTGATGCTTCTCTGCCTCCTCATTGCGGAGAGGGATACCGATGATGCCCGGTGCGGGTCCTTTCAGTTCATTCAGTTCGTTGATAGTAATGAATTTGCCTTGTGCCAGCAAGGTTGCACGGCGTACCATATTCTTCATTTGGCGTAGATTGCCGGGCCAGGGATATTCCAATAGGGCGCGGGATGCCTTGTCATCAAAGCCGGTCAGTTGCTTGTCCATTTCGCGGTTGGCCTGGTCCAGAAAGAAATTGGCAAAGAGCAGGATGTCTTCACGGCGGTCTTTGAGTTGCGGCATACGTAGGGTGAATTCATTGATACGGTGATATAAATCTTCACGGAACGCCCCTTTTTCAATGGCTTGCTCCAGATTTTCGTTGGTGGCGGATACCAGACGTACATCCACGCTTATCTCTTTGTTTGAACCTACCGGACGTATCTTGCGCTCTTGCAAAGCACGCAGCAACTGTATTTGCACTTCATAGCTCAGATTGCCTATCTCATCCAGGAAGATGGTACCGCCGTTGGCTTCGACGAAAGCGCCCGTTTTGTCGGTCAGTGCGCCGGTAAAGGCACCCTTTATGTGCCCGAAGAACTCCGAAGCGGCCAATTCTTTGGGAATAGAACCGCAATCGATGGCTACAAACGGCCGGTCGGCACGCTTGCTGAGCTGGTGGATGCGGTGGGCTACGTATTCTTTGCCCGTTCCGCTGGCACCATTGATGAGTACAGACATATTGGTAGGTGAAACCAGTTTCACATAATTGTAGAGTTGTTTGGCTGCGTCGCTCTCTCCCTCGAGGAAGTCGGAGGAGGACAATGAGCCTTCTGCACCCTTCAGAGGCTGATTTTTCATCTTGTCGGAATGCATCGTCTGTTTGAGTGAAACGGATGGTCTGTTTGGGGTAAACGCATCATCTGTTCGGGACGAATGCATCATCTGTTTCAAAGCGGAGGATGATGCATTCAAGGCTTCGCCTATTTTTTTCAGTAATTCGTCCGGGTTCACAGGCTTGGCAATGTAATCGCAGGCTCCCAGTTTCATGGCTTGGACGGCCGACTGTATGTCAGCGTATCCCGTCATGATGATAAGCGGTATTTGCAGGCCGTGTTCGCCCAGCCATTTCAATAAGTCAATGCCATCCTTGTCGGGCAGGCGCAGGTCAGACAATATCAAGTCTACGGTTTCCGACTCAATATGTTTTTGAGCACGGGCAATGCTGCTGGCGGAGGTTACTTGGAAACCTTTTTTGCCGAGCCATGTTTTTAGCATCATGCCGTAAGTAATATCATCTTCTACAATTAATATGGATGTCATTGCTTTAGCCTTTTATCTCTTTTATGTAGGCAAAGGTAAGTGCTTTTGTCTGATTTTAGTATATTTGCAAACTTAAATTAAATAAAAAACAAAATGAAAAGAAATCTTATTGTATTATTAACTATACTGGTTTGCGGTCTGACTGCTTGCAAGCCGGGACAAAAGAAAGAGGAAGATATGGAAAAAGAAACGAAGCTGAAGATTGAAACAAGTGCGGGTGACATCACCGTGAAACTGTATAATGAAACCCCGAAACACCGTGATAACTTTATCAAGTTGGTGGAAGACGGCACGTATGAAGGTACGCTGTTCCACCGTGTCATCAAGGACTTTATGATACAAGCAGGTGACCCGGAATCGAAGGAGGCTCCGAAAGGCAAGATGCTGGGGGCAGGCGACGTGGGTTATACCGTTCCTGCCGAATTTGTTTATCCGAAGTATTTTCACAAAAAAGGTGCTTTGTCGGCTGCACGCCAGGGTGATGAGGTGAACCCTGACAAGGCATCATCCGGCTGCCAGTTCTACATTGTGACCGGAAAAGTGTATAATGACTCTACCTTGCTGGGGATGGAACAGCAGATGAATCAGATGCGCTTGAACAATGCTTTCAACGCGTTGGCGCAGAAACACATGAAGGAAATCTACAAGATGCGCAAGAATAATGACCAGGACGGTCTGATGGATTTGCAAGATTCCTTGATTGCGCAGGCAGAGGCTCAGGTTGCCAAGGAACCGGAGTTCAAGTTTACCCCCGAGCAGGTGAAGGCTTATACTACCGTGGGCGGTACTCCACATTTGGACGGTGCATATACCGTGTTCGGTGAAGTGCTGGAAGGTATGGATATTGTTGATAAAATACAGAAGGTCAAGACTGACCGTAACGACCGTCCCGAAGAGGATGTGGTTATTAAAAAAGTGACAGTGATAGATTGATGATAGATTCTGTCATTCCATTTTATGAAGATAAACAAAAAGATATTTGACAACGGTCTGCGGTTGGTGCACAATGAGGACACCAGCACGCAGATGGTTGCCTTGAATATTGTTTATGACGTGGGTGCCCGTGACGAACATCCTGAGCATACGGGCTTTGCCCATCTGTTCGAGCATCTGATGTTCGGAGGTTCGGTGCATATTCCTGATTATGACGCTCCTTTGCAATTGGCAGGCGGGGAGAATAATGCATGGACCAATAATGATATAACCAATTACTACCTGACGGTTCCAAAATCGAATGTGGAAATCGGCTTCTGGCTGGAGTCCGACCGCATGCTGGAACTGGCATTCAGTGAGCAAAGTCTTGAAGTGCAGCGTGCGGTAGTGATGGAGGAATTTAAACAACGTTGCTTGAACCAGCCGTATGGTGATGTGGGACATCTGCTTCGTCCTTTGGCTTATCAAACGCATCCTTATCGCTGGCCTACTATCGGGAAAGACCTCTCTCACATTGCCAATGCCACGCTGGACGAGGTAAAGGAATTCTTTTTTCGTTTTTATGCACCTAATAATGCAGTGTTGGCCGTTACCGGAAATATTTCGTGGGAAGAAACGGTTAGGCTGACAGAAAAATGGTTTGCTCCCATTCCCCGTAGGAATGTGCCCGTAAGGCAATTACCGCAAGAAGTTGTACAGACGGCAGAACGCCGGCAGACGGTGGAACGGAATGTTCCTCTGGATGCTTTGTTCATGGCTTATCACATGTGTAGCCGTGAGGATGCCGATTATTATGCCTTCGATATTCTGTCGGATATTCTGAGCAATGGACGTTCCAGTCGCTTGACCCGCAGGCTAGTGCAGGAGCAGAAGTTCTTTTCCAGTCTCGATGCCTATATCTCCGGTACACGGGATGCCGGCCTGCTGCATATCAGTGGAAAACCATCTGCAGGCGTATCTTTGGAACAAGCCGAGGCTGCTGTCCGGAAAGAGTTGGAAGAGTTGAAATCCGGGTTTGTTGGAGAACAAGAATTGGAGAAAGTAAAGAACAAGTTTGAGTCTACACAGATATTCGGCAACATCAATTATCTGAATGTTGCCACGAATCTTGCCTGGTTTGAACTGACCGGACAGGCAGAAGACATAGACCGTGAAGTGGACAATTACCGCTCTGTGACGGCAGAACAGCTTCATAGGGTCGCCCAACAGACCTTTCGCGATGAAAACGGGATTGTGCTTTATTACCAAAAAGAAAACCTTTAGTATGAAAAAATTATTTGATACGTATAAGCAGCACTATAAAGCATTGCTTCTCCTGGGGCTACCCATTGTGGTGGGGCAGTTGGGAGTCATTGTGCTTGGTTTTGCCGATACGCTGATGATTGGGCATCACAGCACGGAGGAACTGGGTGCCGCTTCTTTCGTAAACAATCTGTTTACTCTTTGCATTATTTTCAGTACGGGCTTCAGCTACGGGCTGACACCGGTTGTAGGGGGCTTCTACGGTAACCGCCGCTTTGCCGAGGCAGGGCAGGCGTTGCGGTGTAGCCTGGTTGCCAATGTGCTGGTGGCTTTGTTGCTGACTCTTGTCATGGCTGTTCTCTATTTCAATGTGGAGCGGCTGGGACAGCCCGGAGAATTGCTGCCTCTAATCAAGCCTTACTATCTGGTGTTGCTTGCTTCACTGGTCTTTGTCATGCTGTTCAACGGTTTCAAACAGTTTACGGACGGCATCACCGATACCAAGACGGCCATGTGGATTCTGCTCGGAGGGAATGCGCTTAACATCGTAGGAAACTATATACTTATCAATGGAAAGCTGGGCTTTCCGGAGATGGGACTGCTTGGTGCGGGTATCAGCACCTTGTTCTCCCGCATTGTGATGGTGGTGGTCTTTGCGGCGATTGTGCTTCGCGGCCGCCGGTTTATCCGTTACAGGCTCGGCTTCATGCGGCTGGGGTGGTCGATGCCGATGTTCAGGAAGCTCAATGCACTGGGCTGGCCCGTGGGTATGCAGATGGGTATGGAGACCGCTTCCTTCAGTCTGAGCGTCGTCATGGTGGGCTGGCTGGGGACACTTGCCCTAGCATCGCATCAGATAATGCTTACTATCTCTCAGTTCACCTTCATGATGTATTATGGCATGGGCGCTGCGGTTGCCGTGCGTGTCAGCAACTTCAAGGGGCAGGGAGACGGGCAGAATGTGCGCCGCTCGGCGTATGCCGGCCTTCACATCATCCTGTGTATGGAGGTGGTGTTGCTGGGTATCGTCTTTGCACTTCGCGGTCAGGTAGGGGGATGGTTTACGGACAATGCGGAAGTGTCTGGCATGGTTGCCGCTCTCTTCTTCCCGTTCTTGATTTACCAGTTCGGCGATGGGTTGCAGATTAACTTTGCCAATGCCCTGCGCGGCATCTCGGATGTGAAACCGATGATGATTATTGCATTTATATCCTATTTTATTATATCTTTGCCCGTAGGGTACCTTTGCGGTTTCGTTTTCGGTTGGGGGCTGACGGGAGTCTGGATGGCTTTCCCGTTCGGACTGACCAGTGCGGGAGTGATGCTGTGGTTGAGGTTCCGTAAACAGACCAGGGAAAGGATTTGATAGTATGAATAATGTCTCCAAAGTAAAGATTGCCGTAGGCTACACTTTGTTGCTGGCGGTATTGTTTTTTTCCTTGTTTTTCGTACACCGGGAAATGGAGAACCTTATTCTTACTGATGACCGCGATGTACAATGGACAGACAGCGTGCTTGCCTTGATACGCGAGAAGGATACCAATACGATAAAAATGCTGCGCACGCTGAGTGAGGCGAATGACAGCATGGTATCCACCAGTGACATTGAGCAGATAATTGCCCAGCAGGACTCGGTAGTGACCCAGCAGCGTGTGCAGCACCGTATCATTACACATCGGGATACCGTCGTGACACGTCCTCGGAAGAAGGGGTTCTTCCGTCGTTTGGGTGAAGTGTTTGTCCCCCCAAAGAAAGATACGGCTATCCAGGTAAAGACCTCTCTTGAATTTGCAACGGATACGGTGATTGAACCCTATAATCCGGCCGATTCTTTGCATGAGAAACTGCGTGCCGTGGCCCAGCAGAAAAAAGCTGTAAACACTGTTATACAGCGACGTAAACGCTATCTGCAACGCTTGGACCATATGCTGACCGCTCGTATTGACAGCTTGCTGAAAGATTACGAGACGGAAACTCTGCTGCGTGCACGGACGGAAGCCGAGTATCAACAAGCGGTCCGACGCCGTTCGGCCAAGATTATCAGTGGCATTGCCGTAGGTGCGGTGTTGCTTTCCGCTTTTTTTCTTATTATCATCGGCCGCGACATAACCCGAAGCAACCGTTACCGTCGTGAGTTGGAAGAGGCCCGTCGTCGTGCCGAGGATTTACTCGCTGTCCGTGAAAAACTGATGCTTGCCATTACCCATGATTTCAAAGCCCCGCTCGGTTCTATTATGGGCTATGCCGACTTGCTTTCCCGTCTGACAGTGGATGAGCGTCAGCGGTTCTATCTGGACAATATGAAAACCTCATCGGAACATCTGCTGAAGCTGGTCGTTGATTTGCTCGACTTCCATCGTCTTGATTTGAACAAGGCCGAAATCAACCGGGTCACCTTTCATCCTTCCCGCCTGCTTGAAGAGATACACGTCAGTTTTGAACCACTTACGGCTGCCAAAGGACTGGCGCTTCATTGCGACATTGCCCCGGAGCTGGGCGGTACCTATATTTGCGACCCCTTGCGTCTGCGCCAGATTATCAACAATTTGCTGTCCAATGCCGTGAAGTTTACGGACCAAGGCAGTGTTACCATGACTGCCCGTTACGAGGACCGTCGACTGGTAGTTGCCATTGCTGATACCGGTAAAGGTATGGAACCTGCCGACCGGGAACGTATCTTCCAGGAGTTTACCCGCTTACCGGGTGCTCAGGGTAAAGAGGGGTTTGGACTCGGACTTTCCATTGTCCGTATGCTGGTACAGTTGCTTGAAGGCACGATTGATGTAGACAGTGTGCCAGGCAAGGGAAGCACTTTCACCATATATATTCCTATCTATCCCGTAAGGAGTGAAGGACGGAGAATGAAGGATGAAGAATCGGGATGTGCTGCCACGCCGAATGGCAATTCTTCATTCCCCGTTCCTCATTCTTCACTGAAGAATGTCCTCCTTATCGATGATGACCGTATTCAGCTTACCCTTACTGCCGCCATGCTTCAGCAGAGTGGTATAAATTCTGTCTCTTGTTTACAACTGGATGAACTGCTGGATGCCTTGCGCACTGCAACCTTTGATGTTCTGCTTACTGATGTGCAGATGCCTGCTATTAATGGTTTTGATTTACTGAAACTGCTTCGTGCTTCGAACATACCGCAGGCACAGTCTGTTCCGGTGATTGCTGTCACTGCCCGCAGTGACATGCAGCGTGAGGAATTTACGGTGCATGGATTTGCCGGATGCCTGCATAAGCCGTTTACCGTCAGTGAATTGCTACATGAATTGAATATGGAGGACAAAGGGATGGAGGTTATGGAAGTTTCGGAAACTTCGGCTTGCCCGGGGTATAAATTCTCTTCGCTCACTGCTTTTTCGGTCGATGACCCCGAGGCGGCAAAGTCCATTCTGGAAAGTTTTGTGGCTGAAACCCGCCTCAATGCGGAGCGTTTGCAGAAGGCTGTGGAGAATGAGGATGTGGACGAGATGGCTGCTGTCTCCCACAAAATGATTCCCCTCTTTACTTTAATTGGAGCAGCGGAACTGGTTGCATTGCTGAAACTGTTGGAAACTTCTCATGGAGTGCCTTTTACCGGAGAGTTGAAAGAACACGCCCTTGCCGCCCTCGTTTTGATAGAGGATGTCATTACTCAGGCAACAGCTTTTCCGTAATGGGGGAACAGAGAAGAATACGTGATTTTTCTCTGTCGGGAACCAAATGTCGAAAGAAATTGTTTACTTTGTAAGACTTTTAAATACGATGAAAGATTGACGTTCCGATGAGAAGAAAATGGTTGAGAACAGCACTGTGGGTGTTGCTTACTCCTATTATACTGTTTATAATATTGATGATATTGCTTTATGTGCCTCCCGTACAGAATTTGATACGGAAGCAGGCTACGGCAATTGCATCAGATGCTACGGGTATGGACATATCCGTGGAGCGGATTGACCTTCGCTTTCCTTTGAATTTGTTGGTCCGCGGTGTATTGGTGGTACAGCCTGCCGACAGTGCTGTTGATGTGCAGCATCCCGATACCTTGCTGAGTCTTGGAAGTTTGAACGTACGGGTACAGGCATGGCCTTTGCTCAAAGGGAAAGTGGAGGTGGATGACATTACCTTGAAACAAGTTGCTGTCAACTCCTCCAATTTAATGGAAGGTATGTGCATCAAAGGAGTACTGGGGCATTTCTTTTTCGAAAGCCATGGCATAGACCTTACAAAAGAAGATGCCATCCTCAATAATATAGAATTGAGCGATACCCATGTGCAGGTGATGCTTGCAGATACCACTGAGACTCCCAAGGACACTACTGACACTGCGTTAAACTGGAAAGTCACACTCCATACTCTGAAGTTGAAGAACGTCTCGGTCGATTTACAGATGCCATTGGACTCCATGGGGCTGAAAGCCCATATAGGAGATGCTGAGATTGCGGACGCTGCTGCCGACCTGAAACACCAGTTCTATGGCTGGAGAAAATTCCTGCTGACTGGAACTTCTGTCAATTATGATACCGGTGGCCCGGGGAGTGCGATAGGCTTCGACCCCTCGCACATTGCTCTTCGCGACATTCGTATGGGCATTGATTCTGTGATGTACTACGGCAGAGATATAAATGCCGTTATCCGGGAATTTTCCATGTATGAGCGTTCCGGTTTGAGTGTAACTTCCCTGACCGGGCGGTTGTTTGCCGATTCTACCGTTATCCGTATCCCTTCTTTGAAGTTGCTGACACCTCATAGTGAGATGAACCTTACGGCACAGACTTACTGGGAACTGATAAATATACCTACCACCGGCCGTCTGACAGCCCGTTTCAATGCCCGTATCGGCAAACAGGATGTACTGCTTTTTGCCGGTGGCTTGCCGGAAGCTTTCAAGGAAGCCTATCCGTTCCGTCCGTTGGTGATTCATGCCGGTACGGAAGGAAACCTGAAGCAGATGCAGATTTCCCGTTTTACGGCTGAGCTGCCCGGAGCCTTTTCGTTGAGTGGGGGAGGAGAATTCTGGAGCTTGACCGACAGTGTGAAACGCAATGGAAGCATGGACTTCGAAATGCATACGCAGAACTTGAACTTCCTGACCGGACTAGCTGACATTGCTCCCGATGGCTCCATCATTGTGCCGGACAGTATGCACCTTGCGGCACGTGTCGGTATGGAGGGGGCGCAGTGCACTGCCGCCCTGAAACTGAAGGAGAAGGAAGGCGCCTTGAATTTGGACGCCGCCTATAATCTTGCTACGGAAGCCTACCATGCCGACCTTGCCATCAACAACTTACAGGTGCATCACTTCCTGCCCAAGGACTCTATCTATACTCTTACGGCAAAGATGTCCGTTAAGGGACAAGGGGTGGATGTGGCATCACGAAAAACCGTGGCCGCTTTGAATGCCTCCTTGGAAAAACTACAGTATGGCCATTGGAACATTTCCGGTGTAGATGTGCATGCCGGACTCAAGTCATCCGTTGCTACCGTCCGTCTTGCCAGCGATAATGTCCTTCTCAAGATGCAGGGAAATGCGGATATGCGTCTTGACCGCAGCTATCTGGATGGCGCTTTGGATTTAAATGTGGAAGAGGTGAATCTGCATAAGCTGGGTTTGGTGCCCCGACCATTGAAACACCCGTTTGCCTTTACAATGGGAGCGGAGGCACGTCATGATTCTCTCAAGTTGAGGCTTGATGCCGGTGACTTGAATCTGCGTTTCCGCGCTCACAGCACGTTGAAGAAGTTGATGGAACAGTCGGATAAATTTGTCTCTATCCTGACAAAGCAGATTGATGAACGGCGTTTGGACCATGCCGCTTTGCGCCAAGTCCTTCCTTCAGCGGGCATGCATCTGGAAGCCGGTAACCAGAATCCCGTCAGCTATTTCCTGGCTGCAAAGGGTATTTCCTATAATGATTTCAAACTGAGCTTCGGATTTACTCCGCAAGTCGGCATCAATGGACGTACAGCTGTTCACGGATTGCGCATGGACTCCTTGCAGCTCGATACGATATTTTTTACAGTAAAGCAGGATACTGCCCGCATGAAGTTGCAAGGTGGTGTCATAAACGGTCCCAAGAACCCGCAGTTTGTGTTCCGTAGCACACTGACGGGTGAAGTCCGTAATGAAGATGCGGAACTGACTGTGGATTATGTGAATGGAAAAGGGCAGACCGGTGTTCTATTCGGTATTAATGCCCGTCCGTTGACCGAAGGACACGGTCGCGGTAATGGTGTGCTGCTGAACCTTATTCCTGCCGAGCCGATTATCGCTTTCCGTAAATTCCACTTTGCGGACAATAGTAACTGGATTTATCTGCATAAGAATATGCGCGTCTATGCCAATATTGATATGGACAGCGACGATGGTCTGTGTTTCCGTATGCAATCCGACAAGAATGATACCCTTTCCTTGCAGAATATAAACGTAGAACTGAGCCGATTGCGCTTGGATGAACTTACGGAGGTACTTCCTTATATGCCCCGGCTTACGGGATTGTTCTCCGCCGAAGCAAATTATATACAGACTGCCACTTCCCTGCAGGTGTCCGCCGAAGCCAATGTAGAGAAACTGACCTACGAACGCCAACCGGTTGGAGACATCGGCCTGGGGGCTACCTGGTTGCCGGGCGACAAGAATACGCACTATCTGAATACCTATTTTACATATGATAATGAAGAAGTGATGACCGCCGACGGTATCTTGACGCAGAAGAACGGAAAGGATACCCTGGAAGTGTCCACCCGTTTCGAGCATTTTCCATTGAAGATGGCCAATGCATTCATCCCTGACCAAACGGTGGCCTTTACCGGAGATATTGATGGAGGGCTTTATATTTATGGTTCGCTGGACAAGCCTCAAATGCATGGTGATATTGTTTTGGACAGTGTGTCTGTCTATGCACGCCAGGCGGGAGCACGTTACTGGTTCGACAACCGTCCGGTACAGATAAAGGACAATCAGTTGATATTTGATAAGTTTGCCATTTATACCACCAGCAAGAATCCGTTTACGATTGACGGTAAGGTTGATTTCCGGAATATGGAGCGTCCTACTGCCAACCTCAATCTGCTGGCAGAGAACTATACGTTGCTGGATGCACCGCGTACCCGCGAAAGTCTGGTGTATGGAAAGGTGTTCGTCGACTTGCATGCCACGGTGAAGGGGCCGCTTGACGGGCTCACGATGCGTGGAAACATGAATTTGCTGGGCAATACCAACGTAACCTACGTGTTGACCGATTCCCCTTTAACGGTGGAAGACCGTCTCAGTGGGCTGGTTACCTTTACCTCGTTCACCGATACGACGTCGGTAAAAGCAGATGAGGTTCCTGCCATGTCTTTGGGAGGATTGGAAATGTATATGTCCGTCCATATTGACGATGCTGTCCGTCTTCGTGCCGATCTGAGTCCCGACCGTAGCAAATACATCGAACTGGAAGGTGGCGGTGATTTGAATATGCAGTATACTCCCCAAGGGGATATGAGCCTTACCGGACGCTATACCCTTTCGGGTGGCGTCATGAAATATTCGCTGCCTATCATCCCGTTGAAGGAGTTCCAGTTCAATCCCGGCAGTTATGTGGATTGGCGGGGGAATATTATGAATCCTACGCTGAGCCTGAAGGCTACGGAACGTATGCGTGCTTCTGTGGCCGATGGTGACGGGGACGGTTCGCGCATGGTGAACTTCGATGTTTCCATTTCCATCAAGAACAGGCTTGACGCTCCCGATTTGATATTCGATATTTCGGCGCCCGAAGATGCCGCAGTAGAGAATGAGCTGCAGGCAATGGGTGCAGAAGAGCGTAGTAAGCAGGCCATTGCCATGCTTGCCACGGGTATTTACCTGAACAGTGGTGCCAAAGGAGGAGGTTTGTCAATGGGAGCCGCCTTGAACTCAGTGCTTCAGAGCCAGATAAACTCCTTGGCGGGAGGTATAAAAGGCGCCAATATCAGTGTAGGTGTGGAAGACCGTACCTCTGCTGAAACGGGTGACACGCAGAAAGACTTCAGTTTCCGTTATTCCCAGCGTTTCTTCAACGACCGCGTACAGATAGTCATCGGTGGAAAAGTGTCCACCGGGGCCAATGCCACGAACGATGCGGAATCATTCATTGACAATATATCGCTGGAATACCGTCTTGATGCGTCGGGTACTCGATATGTCCGTGTATTCCATAATAAAAACTACGAAAGCATACTCGACGGTGAGATAACCGAAACGGGTGTCGGCCTTGTGCTGCGCCGGAAGATGGACCGATTGAGTGAACTCTTCATTTTCAGGAAGAAAAAGATAAAACCGGAGGCTGAAAATAGCGATATGAAAAAGTAGGAATGTGATATGAAACGACTGATATTATATATTGCAGGATTGATATTTCTGGCAGGTTGCTCCACCACGAAGCACTTGCCCGAGGGGGAGATACTCTATACCGGCCAAAAGCTGATGATTGTATTGAACCGCAGTGAAACGTCTGTTGGTGAGATTGCTATGGAAGAGGTGGAAGCCGCCCTTGCTACGGCACCGAACAATTCGTTGCTGGGAAGCTCTACTATCCGCTATCCCTTTCCTTTCGGACTGTGGATTTACAATGGTTTCCAGAAGTATGAGAAGGGATTCGGAAAGTGGATATTCAATAAATTTGCCGCCACTCCGGTGCTTATGTCTACGGTGAATCCCGATATACGCCAGAAGGCGGCGGTTAACTTGCTGCGCGATTATGGCTATTTCAACGGAAGCGTCAGCTACAAGACATTTATCGACCCGAAGGACTCGCTGAAGGCAAAGTTGCAATATACGGTGAACATGCGTAACCCCTACTTTATAGATACGGTATATTATCGTGGTTTCAGCGAGCGTACCACTCGCATTATGGAGCTGGGACGCCGACGTTCCCTTATCAGTTCGGGAGAACAATTCAATGTGGCTGATTTGGATGGGGAGCGTACCCGTATCAGTACCCTGCTGCGTAATGTGGGCTGTTATTATTTCCGTCCCGACTACCTGACCTATCAGGCCGATACCATGATGGTTCCCAATGGGCATGTCCAGATGCGCTTGATTCCCGTTCCCGGTATGCCAAAGGTAGCCGAGAAGCAGTTCCGTGTGGGGCGTAAATCCGTCTATCTTCTTGGAAAGCAGGGGCAGGAACCCAATGACAGCATGGATTACAAAGGCTTGACCATACATTACTACAACAAACCTCCGGTACGTCCCAACATGCTTTACCGTTGGTTGAACTATCAAGGTTATCGGCGGAAACGTCAGATACAGGACAGCGCAGGTATTGCCCGCCAGCGTTCTATGCAGAGTTTGTATAGTTTGTACCGTCAGACCCGTATTCAGGAGCGTCTGGCAAGCGTCGGTATTTTCCGTTATGCGGAGATGCAGTATATACCGCGTGATACGGCGTTTGTGTCTGATACATTGGATGTGAGGGTCATTGCCGCGCTCGATAAACCCTACGATGCGGAATTGGATTTTAATGTCACCATGAAGAGCAATAACCAGACGGGACCGGGTGCCGCTTTTACGGTGACGAAGAACAATGTCTTCGGTGGTGGTGAAAGCTGGAATGTGAAGTTGAACGGTTCGTACGAATGGCAGACGGGCAAGGCAAGTTCTTCCCTGATGAACAGCTATGAACTGGGGATTTCCACTTCTCTCATCTTTCCGCGCGTGGTGTTTCCCAGGATGGGCGACCGTGAGTATGACTTCCCGGCTACAACGACTTTCCGTTTATATGCCGACCAGATGAACCGTGCCAAGTATTATAAGCTGCTGGCTTTTGGCGGTAATGTCACTTATGACTTCCAGCCCAAATCGACTTCCAGGCACAGTATAACTCCTTTCCGTTTGACATTCAATGTGCTGCGTAATCCTACTGCCGCTTTCGATACGCTGCGTGCCGAGAATCCGGCACTCTACGTTAGTTTGCGCGATCAGTTCATTCCTGCCATGGAGTACACCTATACTTATGACAACGCTTCCGTGCGCGGCAAGCGTAACCCCATCTGGTGGCAGACCACCGTTGCGTCGGCCGGTAACCTGACTTCTGCCGTCTACCGTATTTTCGGCAAGCCGTTCAGTGAGGAAGGGAAGAAGCTTTTCGGGGTACCTTTTGCACAGTTCCTGAAGCTGAACTCGGAATTCAGGTACCATTACCGGATAGACAAGAACCAGATGATAGCCTCGCGTATTGCCGGAGGGGTGATATGGTCGTATGGCAACGCTACGACTGCACCTTATACGGAACAGTTCTATATCGGCGGTGCCAACAGTGTGCGCGCCTTTTCTGCACGCAGTATAGGTCCGGGCGGCTATCCTCCCGAGACGGATAGGAAATATACCTATATCAACCACGTGGGTGATATTCGCATGGAAGCCAATATCGAGTATCGCTTCCGTATGATTGCCGACTTGCATGGAGCGGTGTTTCTGGATGCCGGCAATGTATGGCTGATGCGTAAGGACGAAAGTCGCCCGAACGGTGAGTTCACCCTGAAGAATTTCCCGAAACAGATTGCTTTGGGTACGGGATTCGGCTTACGCTATGACCTGGACTTCCTTGTTTTCCGTCTGGATTTGGGTATCGGGCTGCATGATCCGTATGATACCGGGAAGTCGGGGTATTACAATATTCCTAAGTTCAAGGATAGTATGGCACTGCATTTTGCCATCGGTTATCCGTTCTAAATGTACGTTTTTGAACGGATAGTGGTAAAGAATGAACTAAAACTCCCTTCTGTCAGCCATAAATTTTTGTACATTTGCAACCGTTATCAACTATGATACACTAACCTTTTTAAATAATAACTAATATGAAACCAACTTTATTCTTATTGGCAGCCGGTATGGGCAGCCGTTATGGTGGCTTGAAACAATTGGACGGATTGGGACCGAATGGCGAAACTATCATGGATTATTCTATTTACGATGCCATCAATGCCGGTTTTGGCAAGCTCGTTTTCGTAATCCGTAAAGATTTTGAACAGGACTTCCGCGACAAGATTATTTCCAAATACGAAGGCCATATTCCCTGCGAACTGGTATTCCAGTCCATAGATGACCTTCCCGAAGGCTTCACCTGCCCCGAAGGCCGTACCAAACCTTGGGGAACCAACCATGCTGTAATGATGGGTGCCGATGTAATAAAGGAACCGTTTGCTGTTATCAATTGCGACGATTTCTACGGTCGTGACTCCTTCCAGGTAATGGGCAAATTCCTTGCAGCCCTTCCCGAAGGCTCCAAAAACGTATATTCCATGGTAGGCTTCCGCATCGGCAATACGTTGAGCGAGAGCGGTACCGTATCCCGTGGATTGTGTGGAACGGATGCGAACAACCTGCTGACTTCCGTAGTGGAACGTACCAAGATTCAGCGCATGGACGGTGAGGTGAAGTACATCGACGATAACGGTGAATGGACTGCCACTCCCGAGACGACTCCGGTCAGCATGAACTTCTGGGGTTTCACTCCCGATTATTTTGCTTACAGTGCAGAGTTTTTCAAGAGTTTCTTGAGCGACCCGAAGAATATGGAGAACCTGAAAAGCGAATTCTTCATCCCGCTGATGGTAGATAAGTTGATTAACGATGGCACTGCTACCTGCGAAGTGCTTGATACAACCAGCAAGTGGTTCGGTGTGACTTATCCCGAAGACCGTCAGAGTGTAGTCGACAAGATTCAGGCTTTGGTGGATGCGGGCGAGTATCCTGCGAAGCTGTTCTAAAGTAAGACGGAAGGATAACCTGATTCGCATTAATTTATTGGGCAAAAGAACAAAAGGACAAATATGGGGAAGGCGTTTGCCAGAGCTATATTTGTTCTTCTGTTTTCTGTCCACGAGGTGTCTGGTACAAGCATATTGAAATGTTGAAACAGAATCCTGCATTGGGTTTACCGATATTGGAACCTTTGAAATCAGATTACTCCAAGTATGTCCGGAACAGCGTAGGGAATTGGTTAAATGATGCAAGTAAGACGCAATCCGGATTTGTAAGGAAGCTTTGCAGGCGTTGAGAAAGGGAAAGTGAAACGAAAGAGACCAAGTATATCGTTAAGAAAGCGTTGAGGACTGTCGGTAAATGAATGTCTGTGTCAAGGTATGGAATGAGCTTTGGGCTTACTGAATCAATGTGTGGGAAAAAGGATATTATATCCTCAAACATAAATCGTTATAATCAAGTGATGAAACAATTAATTGCATGTTGCGGACTGGATTGCGAAAATTGCTCTGCCCGTATAGCCACTGTCAATAATGACGATGAGCTGAGAGAGAAAACCGCCAAAGAGTGGAGTGTGCTGAACAATACGCCGGAAATTACGGCGGAAACCATTCATTGTATGGGGTGCCGTGCAGACGGGGTGAAGTTTGCCTATTGCAGCGATTATTGTGCTATCCGTAAATGTGTGTACGAAAAAGGTTTCAATACCTGCGGTGACTGTAAGGAACTGGATACTTGCCAGGTGGTAGGTGCCGTTCTTCAGCATGTGCCCGGTGCAAGGGAAAATCTTTATTAACCGTAAATTCTTTGATTAAATAAAATATTGCTTATCTTTGCAGTATGACAAAGACATTTAAATCGGATTTGGTTTTGTAAACAATCTGTGTTCCCTGCACAGATTGTCCCTTTCGTTTACTCTCGGATAACTTCTTTCGAGAGCGTTTTCTATTGTTATAATTCAAGTTTAATCCGCATATTATGCTGAAGGTATTGTGATACTTTCCATATATGCAAAATATAGTAAGAAAATGAGTAACGAAAATAAAACTATTCACGATTTCGAACTTAATTTAATCTGTGACTTTTTCTCCAATATGGAACGGCAAGGCCCTGGCAGTCCTGAAGCGACGCTGAAGGCATTGAGCTTTGTAGACGGTCTTACCGATGAATCCCTTATTGCCGATATCGGTTGTGGAACAGGTGGTCAGACAATGGTATTGGCTGGCCATGTTCCGGGACAGATTACCGGAATTGACCTTTTCCCCGGCTTTATTGACATCTTCAACCGTAATGCAAGGCAGTTGGGCTTGCAGGACAGAGTAAAAGGAATTGTCGGTTCAATGGATGCCCTCCCTTTCGGTGAGGAGGAGCTGGATATGATTTGGTGTGAAGGTGCTATCTATAACATCGGCTTTGAACGTGGCTTGAAGGAGTGGCGTAAATATCTGAAACCGGGAGGGTATATTGCCGTATCCGAGAGTTCATGGTTTACGGACGAACGTCCTGCGGAAATCAATGACTTCTGGATGGACGCCTATTCTGAAATGGATACACTTCCCAATCAGGTAGCCAAGTTGTACAAGGCGGGTTATCTCCCCGTTGCTACATTCATTCTGCCGGAGAATTGCTGGACAGAGCATTACTTTGCTTCAAAGGTTGCGGCCCAGGAGATTTTCCGTAAGAAATATGCCGGTAATAAAATTGCCGAAGAGTTCAGCTCACTCCAAATGATTGAGGATGAACTATACGGCAAATATAAGGAATTCTACGGTTATGTGTTCTTTATTGCCAAGAAGGTAGGATTGTAGATGTAAAGTCAGCTTTTGCCTTTTTATTTCCTCTTCCTCAAATTGGATGAACTGCTCTTGTTCGAAACAATATTATGCGGCATCAGTATTGTATAACGTTGAAAATCGCTACCTTTGCAGTCTTGAACGATAAATTCATTGACACTATGATATCTGTAGAAGGACTGAAGGTAGAATTTAATGCCACTCCTCTGTTCGAAGACGTCTCTTATGTTATCAATAAGAAAGACCGTATAGCTCTTGTCGGCAAGAATGGTGCCGGTAAGTCCACCATGCTCAAGATATTGGCTGGCATTCAGCAGCCCACTGCCGGCATTGTTGCCGTTCCTCGCGAATGTACTATCGGGTATTTGCCCCAAGTGATGATACTCAGTGACAAGCGCACCGTAATGCAGGAGGCTGAACTTGCCTTCGAGCATATTTTTGAGATGCAGGTGGGCATCGAACGCATGAATCGGCAACTTGCCGAACGTACCGATTACGACAGCGAGGATTACCAGAAACTGATTGACCGCTTCACTCACGAAAACGAACGTTTTCTGATGATGGGCGGCACCAACTACCGTGCCGAAATAGAGCGCACGCTCCAAGGGCTGGGCTTCAGCCGCGAGGACTTTGACCGCTCTACAAGCGAGTTTTCCGGTGGTTGGCGTATGCGTATAGAGCTTGCCAAGCTGTTGCTTCGCCGTCCGGATGTGTTGCTGCTCGACGAGCCTACCAACCACCTTGACATCGAGAGTATCCAGTGGTTGGAGAACTTCCTTTCCACCCGTGCCAATGCGGTGGTGCTTGTCAGCCACGACCGCGCCTTTTTGAACAATGTCACTACGCGTACCATCGAAATAACTTGTGGACGCATTTACGACTATAAAGTGAAATACGATGAGTTCGTGGTGCTTCGCAAGGAGCGCCGGGAGCAGCAACTACGTGCTTACGAGAATCAGCAGAAGCAGATACAAGATACGGAAGATTTCATCGAACGTTTCCGGTACAAAGCTACCAAGGCTGTGCAAGTGCAGAGCCGCATCAAGCAGCTCGAAAAGATAGAGCGCATCGAAGTGGATGAGGAAGACAACTCCTCTTTGCGCCTGAAGTTTGTTTGCAGTAGCCGTAGCGGTAATTATCCCGTTATCTGCGAGGATATGGAGAAATCCTACGGTGGGCACGTTGTTTTCCACGATGTAAATTTGACTATCAACCGAGGAGAGAAGGTTGCTTTTGTCGGTAAGAACGGCGAAGGTAAGTCTACGCTTGTAAAGTGTATTATGGGTGAGATTACGGATTATACCGGTAAGCTTACACTGGGACATAATGTGCAGATTGGATATTTTGCCCAGAACCAGGCACAGCTTTTGGATGAGAGCCTGACTGTATTCGATACGATTGACCGCGTGGCCGTAGGGGATATCCGCCTCAAAATCCGTGATATTCTAGGTGCTTTCATGTTCGGCGGTGAGGCTTCGGATAAAAAGGTGAAGGTGCTCAGCGGTGGAGAGCGTACCCGGCTTGCCATGATAAAACTGCTGTTGGAGCCGGTGAATTTCCTGATTCTCGACGAACCTACGAATCATCTTGACATGCGTTCCAAAGATGTGTTGAAGGAGGCTATCCGCGATTTTGACGGAACGGTGATAATAGTCAGCCATGACCGTGATTTTCTGGACGGACTTGCGACTAAAGTGTACGAGTTTGGTGGTGGACTGGTGAAGGAACATCTGGGAGGAATTTATGATTTCCTGCAAAAGAAGCAGATAGAGAGCCTGAATGAGTTACAGAAATCCCCTTCACTTTCCGCTTCGCCCACTGCCGGTAAGGCGGCATCGAGAAATGCTGGTGTAGAACCGGTTCAACCCTCGGCAGCCAAACTCTCTTATGAGGAGCAGAAGGAGCTTAATAAGAAGCTCAAGAAACTGGAACGTCGCGTTGCCGATTGTGAAGCGGAGATAGAGCAGACGGAGGCTGCCATTGCCATTCTTGAGGCCAGGATGGCCACACCGGAAGGTGCTTCGGACATGTCGCTTTATGAGCAGCACCAAAAACTGAAAGAGCAGCTTGACCGCGTGATGGAAGAGTGGGACGCGGCTACTGTAGAGTTGGAGAATCACTAACTATTATATTTTATATGTTTATGAAAGCAAATCATTTGTTACCCATTGCAGCATTCTGTCTGATGACGGCTTCCTGCAACACCGGCAAGCAGCAGGCTGAACTTACAGCAGGCATCCAGCTCGCCAATCTTGACACAACGGCTCTACCCGGAACTGACTTTTACCAATACGCATGTGGCGGTTGGATGAAGAATAATCCGATTCCTGCTGAATACTCACAGTACGGTTCTTTTACTATCCTTGCAGAAAACAACCGCAAGCAGATTCAAGGACTGATTGAAGAACTTGCCGCCACCCAGCACGAAGCCGGCAGCGTGGCACAAAAAATCGGTGACTTGTACAAAATCGTAATGGACAGCGTGAAGCTGAACAAGGACGGTGTAGCCCCCATCAAGGCTGAACTTGACCAGCTGGCTGCTTTGAAGGACAAGAAAGAGCTTTATGCCTTGCTGGGCGATATGCAGAAGAAGGGTATCATCGCCTACAACGTGCTGTATGTTGGCGCTGACGAAATGAACAGTAGCATGAATGCCGTACAGACCTATCAGACCGGGCTGAGTATGGGCGAACGTGAATACTATCTGGAGAATGATGAGGCTACTGCCAAAATTCGTGATGCTTTCCGTACACATGTACAGAAAATGTATCAGTTGGCTGGTTTCGACGAGGCTACTGCCAAGAAAGGTATGGAGGTGGTGATGGATGTGGAAACACGTCTTGCCAAGGCTTTCCGCTCTCGTACGGAGTTGCGTGACCCGCATGCCAATTATAACAAAATGAGTATGGAAGAGCTGAAGAAGAATTATCCTACTTTCGATTGGGATGCTTATTTGTCTGCCATGGACTTGAAGGATGTGAAGGAAATCATCGTAGGCCAGCCCGCTTCACTGAAAGCTGCTGCCGATATTCTGGATTCGCTGCCCATTGAACAGCAGAGCCTTTATCTGCAATGGAAATTGATTGATTCTGCCGCAAGCTTGCTGAACGATGCTATGGCAGAACAGAACTTCGACTTCTACAACCGCACCATGAGCGGTACACAAGAAATGCAGCCCCGCTGGAAGAGAGCGGTAAGCACTGTAAGCGGCGCGCTGGGCGAAGCTGTAGGTCAGATGTACGTGGAAAAATATTTCCCTGCTGCTGCCAAGGAGCGTATGGTGACTTTGGTGAAGAACTTGCAGGAAAGCCTGGGCGAACGTATCCAGAATCTTGCCTGGATGGGTGATTCCACTAAGGTAAAAGCTCTGGAGAAACTGGCTACCTTCCATGTGAAGATTGGTTATCCCGACACTTGGAAAGACTACTCCACACTGGAAATCAAAAACGACTCTTACTGGGCAAACATGGAACGTGCCAACGAGTGGAGCCATGCCGAAATGATAGCCAAGGCCGGCAAGCCGGTGGATAAGGACGAATGGCTGATGACTCCGCAGACCGTCAACGCTTACTATAACCCGACCACCAACGAAATCTGTTTCCCCGCCGGTATCCTGCAATATCCTTTCTTCGATATGAATGCGGATGACGCCTTCAACTACGGTGCCATCGGTGTGGTAATCGGTCATGAGATGACTCACGGATTCGACGACCAGGGTCGCCAGTACGACAAGGACGGTAACCTGAAAGACTGGTGGACTGCTGAAGATGCCAAGAACTTTGACGAGCGTGCCCAGGTGATGGTGAACTTCTTCGATAGCATCGAGGTTGCTCCGGGCGTATATGCCAACGGACGCATGACATTGGGTGAGAATATTGCCGATCACGGTGGTCTGCAGGTTTCTTATCAGGCATTCAAGAAAGCTACGGCTGCCAATCCGCTGCCGGTGCTGGACGGTCTTACTCCCGAACAACGTTTCTTCCTGGCATACGCAGGTGTATGGGCTAATGATATCCGTCCCGAAGAAGTGCTGAACCGCACAAAAAGTGATGTGCACTCATTGGGCGAATGGCGCGTAAACGGTGCATTGCCGCAAATCGGTGCTTGGTATGAGGCATTCAACGTGACAGAAAAAGACCCGATGTTCTTGCCGGTAGAAAAACGTGTATCTATTTGGTAAACCAACAAAATAACCTTTAAAAAAAGGCGGCAGACTGGAAACAGATGCCGCCTTTTTTAATTATACCTAATTTATTGTGTATGAATGTATGTATGAATAAACAAAATTTGTAACTTTGCACATCAAATACTAATATACGCATACTTTAATACGCAAATCCATGTCTGAAACAAAAAGAATCAAAACAGCTCTGGTATCTGTTTACCATAAGGAAGGTTTGGACGAAATCATTACCAAACTGCATGAAGAAGGTGTAGAGTTCCTCTCAACCGGTGGAACCCGTCAGTTTATAGAATCCCTGGGTTATCCCTGCAAGGCAGTGGAAGACCTCACTACATACCCTTCCATCCTGGGCGGACGCGTGAAGACTTTGCATCCAAAGGTTTTTGGAGGTATCCTTTGCCGCCGCGGATTGGAGCAAGACATGCAACAGATTGAAAAATATGAAATCCCCGAAATAGACCTCGTCATCGTTGACCTCTATCCGTTTGAGGCTACCGTTGCCAGTGGTGCCGAAGAACCTGCCATCATCGAAAAGATTGACATAGGTGGTATCTCCTTGATTCGTGCCGCAGCCAAGAACTACAACGACGTGGTTATCATCGCTTCGCAAGCACAATATCAGCCGTTCCGTGATATGCTGATGGAACATGGTGCCACTACTACCATCGAAGAACGCCGTTGGTTTGCCAAAGAGGCGTTTGGAGTGTCTTCACACTATGACTCTGCTATCTTCAATTATTTCGATGGCGAAGAAGGTTCCGCTTTCCGTTGCTCTGCCAACAGCCAGAAGACTTTACGCTATGGCGAGAATCCGCACCAGAAAGGCTATTTCTATGGCAATCTGGATGCTATGTTCGACCAGATTCACGGTAAGGAAATCTCTTATAACAACCTGCTCGACATCAATGCTGCCGTTGACTTGATTGATGAATTTAAGGATACTACTTTCGCTATCCTGAAACATAACAATGCTTGTGGATTGGCCTCACGTCCCACTGTACTCGAAGCATGGAACGATGCGCTTGCCGGTGACCCGGTTTCTGCTTTCGGTGGTGTGCTCATCACGAATGCCGTGGTTGACAAGGCTGCTGCCGAAGAAATCAATAAGATATTCTTTGAGGTAATTATCGCTCCCGATTATGATGTGGATGCGTTGGAAATCCTCGGTCAGAAGAAGAACCGTATTATCCTGGTTCGCAAGCCGGCAGCTTTGCCTAAGAAGCAGTTCCGTTCTTTGCTGAATGGCGTATTGGTTCAGGACCGCGACCTTAAGGTGGAAACTCCAGAAGAATTGAAGACTGTAACTACGAAGGCTCCCACTGCACAGGAAATTGAGGATATGCTCTTTGCAAACAAGATTGTGAAGAACAGTAAGTCGAATGCCATTGTGCTGGCAAAAGGAAAGCAGTTGTTGGCAAGTGGTGTAGGTCAGACCAGCCGTGTGGATGCTTTGAAGCAGGCTATCGAGAAAGCCAAAAACTTCGGTTTCGACTTGAATGGCGCTGTAATGGCAAGTGACGCATTCTTCCCTTTCCCCGACTGCGTGGAAATTGCCGGCAATGAAGGCGTAACAGCCGTCATCCAGCCGGGTGGAAGTATCAAGGATGAACTCTCGTTTGAATATTGCAACGAGCATGGCATTGCCATGGTAACTACTGGGTTCCGTCACTTTAAACACTAAGGTCATTTACTATTTGACGATTTACTATTTACTATTTGCCGGGAGGCGTCATTGTAGGTGGGGGTCGTCAGATAGCAGATCTGCCAAATAGTAAATAGTAAATCATTTAATAGTAAATCAATAGATGGGATTATTCTCCTTTACACAAGAAATAGCGATGGACCTTGGCACAGCCAATACCATCATCACCACGAATGGCAAGATTGTGGTGGATGAGCCTTCGGTGGTGGCTTTGGACCGTCGTACCGATAAGATGATTGCCGTGGGTGACAAGGCAAAGATGATGCACGAAAAGACCCACGAAAACATACGTACCATCCGTCCGTTGCGCGACGGTGTGATTGCCGACTTCTATGCCTGCGAGCAGATGATACGCGGACTTATCAAGATGGTGAACAACCGTAACCGTCTCTTCTCTCCGTCACTCCGCATGGTAATCGGGGTTCCTTCGGGCAGTACCGAAGTGGAGCTGCGTGCCGTGCGCGACTCTGCCGAGCATGCCGGCGGGCGCGACGTTTATTTGATTTTCGAGCCGATGGCTGCTGCCATCGGTATCGGTATCGATGTAGAGGCTCCCGAAGGCAACATGATTGTTGACATAGGTGGTGGTTCTACGGAAATTGCCGTTATCTCTTTGGGAGGTATCGTAAGTAACAACTCCATCCGCATTGCCGGTGACGACTTGACTGCCGATATTCAGGAATACATGAGCCGCCAGCACAACGTGAAGGTCAGCGAGCGTATGGCTGAGCGTATTAAGATTAATGTGGGTGCTGCCTTGACGGAACTCGGTGAGGATGCTCCTGAAGACTATATCGTTCATGGTCCGAACCGCATCACGGCATTGCCCATGGAAGTGCCGGTATGCTATCAGGAAGTGGCACATTGCTTGGAGAAGTCTATCTCTAAGATTGAGACAGCCATCTTGAGCGCATTGGAAAATACGCCTCCCGAATTGTATGCCGACATCGTTCACAACGGTATCTATCTTGCCGGTGGCGGTGCATTGCTTCGTGGACTGGATAAGCGTCTGACTGATAAAATAAACATACCGTTCCACATTGCGGAAGACCCCTTGCATGCCGTTGCCAAAGGTACGGGCGTGGCATTGAAGAACGTTGACCGCTTCTCATTCTTGATGCGGTAATGCGAAATTTATTAAACTTTCTCATTAAATATAATTACTGGTTCCTCTTTCTTCTGTTAGAGGTTGCCAGTTTTATTTTATTATTTCGCTTTAATCATTACCAGCAGAGTGTGTATTTCACCTCTGCCAATGGCGTGGCGGGGAAGGTTTATGAAATATCGGGTGGCATCACTTCCTATTTCCACTTGAAGACGGCCAACGAAGACCTGCTCGACCGCAACATGTGGCTGGAGCAGCGGCTTTCGTTTCTGGAAAATGTCTTGAAGGAGAAAGGATTGGACTCCGCCAGGTTGTACAGCATGGAACGGCTTGCTCCTACGGAGTATCAGATATTCAAGGCGAATGTCATAAAGAACAGCTTGAACAAGGCTGACAATTATATCACTTTAGACCGTGGAACAACAGAAGGTATCCGTCCTGAGATGGGAGTTGTAGATGCCAATGGCGTGGTGGGTATTGTGTATAAGACCTCTCCCCATTACTCGTTGGTCATTCCGTTGCTGAACAGCAAGTCAAGCATCAGCTGTAAGATTGTGGGCAGTGATTATTTCGGTTATTTGAAGTGGGAGGGAGGTAATTCCCGTTTTGCCTATCTGAAGGATTTGCCCCGGCATGCCGAATTCAATCTGGGAGATACAGTAGTGACCAGCGGCTATTCCACCGTGTTTCCAGAAGGTGTCATGGTGGGGACGGTGGATGACATGTCTGACTCGCACGACGGGCTTTCGTATCTGTTGAAGATAAAGCTGGCTACGGACTTTGGAAAGGTGAGCAATGTGCGCGTCATTTCCCGCAACGGGCAGGATGAACAAAAGGCATTGGAGTCGAGGGCAGACGAGAAGTGACTAAGAAATTAGGGATTAGGGGTTAAGGATTAGGGATTAATCATCTTTATATCTTATAACTTATACACTCAATAACTTGTAACTCGTAACTTATAACTCATTAGCGTTGTTAATTAATTATCTGCATAAAATAGGATGGTTCATAGGCTTGGTACTGTTGCAGGTGCTGATATTGAACAATGTGCATATTGCAGGATATGCCACTCCATTTCTGTATATCTACTTGATACTGAAGTTTGAGTCGGACACTCCCCGCAATGCGTTGATGTTGTGGGCATTCTTTTTAGGGCTGGCTGTCGACGTCTTTTCCGACACACCGGGGATGAACGCTGCCGCTACGGTGTTGCTGGCTTTCTTGCGCCCCACTTTCCTGCGGCTGTTCGTGCCTCGTGACACGCTGGATACACTGGTTCCGGCCATCCGTACAATGGGGATTCTTCCTTTCCTGAAATATCTGGTTGTGAGTGTGCTGATACATCACGGCTTGTTGCTTACCCTCGAATTCTTCTCTTTTGCCCATATTGGTACGCTGTTGTTGAGAATTGCGGCAAGTACCCTGCTTACTGTGACCTGCATTATGGCTGTTGAGGGAATAAGAAAGAAAGGATAAAGGGATTAAGGATTAGGAATTGATGAAAGACTATACACTGGAAAAGCGGAAATATGTAATTGGAGCGGCGGCTATTGTCATCGTTCTTATTTACGTGTTCCGGCTGTTCGACCTGCAAATCATGACTGATGACTACAAGAAGAACGCGGACAGTAACGCTTTTCTGAACAAGATACAATATCCATCACGGGGGGCTATCTACGACCGTAACGGTAAGTTGCTCGTGTTTAACCAGCCTGCCTATGATATTACGTTTGTGCCTCGGGAGGTGACGCAGCTGGATACACTCGACCTTTGCAGTGCCTTGAACATTACCCGTGAGCAGTTTGACAAACGGATGAAGGACGTCAAGAACCGCTGGATGAACCCCGGTTATTCCAAATACACCCATCAGGTGTTCATGACGCAGCTTTCTGCCGAAGAGTGCGGTGTGTTTCAGGAGAAGCTGTTCAAATTTCCAGGTTTCTATATTCAGCGGCGTACTATCCGCCAATATACCTATAACTCTGCCGGCCATTTGCTGGGAGACATCGGCGAAGTGTCCAAGAAAGACATTGAGAACGATGACTATTATATTCGCGGAGACTATATAGGCAAGCAAGGCATCGAGAAATCCTATGAAAAGTATCTGCGTGGAGAGAAGGGGGTGGAGATTCTGCTTCGTGACGCTCACGGGCGCATCCAGGGACACTACATGGACGGACAGTTGGACCGTTCCTCCGTACCCGGCAAGAACCTGACACTAGGCATCGACATTGACCTCCAGATGTTGGGCGAACGGCTGCTTCAACACAAAATCGGTGCCATTGTGGCCATCGAACCGGCTACGGGTGAGATTCTGTGCATGGTTTCCTCGCCTACCTTTGACCCTCATCTGATGATAGGGCGCCAGCGGGGAAAGAACCACCGCCTGCTGCAGATGGACAAGCGGAAGCCTTTGTTGAACCGTGCCATCATGGGAGCTTATCCGCCGGGCTCCACCTTCAAGACGGCGCAGGCACTGACTTTCCTTCAGGAAGAGATTATCCACGAAGATTATCCGACTTTCCCTTGTGCGCATGGTTTCAATCATAAAGGCCTTCATGTGGGATGTCACGGACATGGTTCGCCTCTGTCGCTGATTCCTGCCATCGCTACCTCTTGTAATTCCTATTTCTGTTGGGGATTGTATCGCATGTTCGGTGATAAAAAATACGGTTCGCCGCAGAATGCCATTACCGTATGGAAAGACCACATGGTATCGCAGGGCTTCGGCTATCGGCTCGGTACCGACCTCCCCGGCGAACAGCGTGGACTGATACCGAATGCAAAGTTCTACGACAAGCCCTATCGGGGTTCGTGGAACGGTCTGACGGTGATTAGTATCTCCATCGGGCAGGGAGAGATTCTCGCCACCCCGTTGCAGATAGCCAATCTGGGTGCCACCATTGCCAACCGGGGGCATTTCATTACTCCGCACATCGTGAAGGAGATAGAAGACAATGAACTGGACAGCATCTATCGCAATCCCCGTTATCCCACCATCGACCGCGAATATTATGAAATGGTGGTGAAAGGCATGCGTGCCGCTGTAGACGGAAGTACGGGTAGCGCCACTTGCCGCATGGCGGGAGCCATCCTGCCGGGTGTGGAGGTCTGCGGAAAGACGGGCACGGCACAGAACCGCGGCAAGGACCATTCTGTCTTTATGGGCTTTGCCCCGATGGACAACCCTAAGATAGCCATTGCCGTCTATGTGGAGAACGGTGGTTTCGGTGCCACGTATGGCGTACCTATCGGTGCCATGATGATGGACCAGTATCTGCATGGAAAGCTGTCGCCCGAGAATGAGATACGGGCGGAAGAATTCAGTAACCGGGTGATACTTTACGGAGATGAGGAGAGATGATGATTAGGGATTAAGGATTAGGGGTTAGGGATGAACGGTGAGTGACTTCAATAGTAAATAGTAAATCGTAAAATCGTAAATAAATTGGTGACAAGGAGAGATAGCATATGGAAATCATTGGACTGGGTGACGATTGTCGTTTACCTGCTGCTGATTGTATTCGGCTGGTTCAGTGTCTGTGGGGCGAGTTATGATTATGGTGACCGTGACTTTCTGGACTTCTCTACGCGTGCCGGCAAGCAGTTTGTCTGGATTATATGTTCCTTCGGGCTGGGGTTTGTGCTGCTGATGCTGGATGATTCCCTCTATGACATGTTCTCCTACCTTATATATATAGGGCTGATGCTGTTGCTGATTGTCACGATATTCATTGCGCCCGACACGAAAGGGTCGCGGTCGTGGCTCATCCTGGGGCCGGTCAGTTTGCAGCCGGCAGAGTTTGCCAAGTTTGCCACGGCGCTGGCGCTTGCCAAGTATATGAGTGCCTACTCGTTTACGATGAAGAACTGGAAAAGCTCCCTTATGCTGGCTTTCTTGATTCTTTTCCCCATGTTGCTGATTATCCTGCAGCGGGAGACGGGTTCGGCATTGGTGTATTCTGCATTTTTCCTGATGCTTTATCGGGAGGGAATGCCGGGCGTGGTACTGTTCTCGGGTATATGTGCAGTGGTCTACTTCGTGGTGGGTATCCGTTTTGATGCGGTGATGATTGCCGATACGCCGACGCCTATCGGAGAATTTGCCGTGCTGCTGATGGTACTGCTTTTTGCCGGAGGCATGGTATGGGTTTATAAAAAACGTTGGGAACCCACGCGGAATATTATCGGCGGTTCGCTGGGAGTGCTGCTCGTGGCTTATCTGATTTCGGAATACGTGGTACCCTTCAACTTGGTGTGGGTGCAGTGGGGGCTTTGTGCACTTGTTGTCGGGTATCTTGTCTTTCTTTCTTTAAGCGAGCGCCATTTATCTTATTTTCTGATTGGGCTGTTTGCTTTGGGTTCGATAGGTTTCCTCTACTCCAGCGACTACTTCTTCAATAAAGTGCTGGAGCCCCATCAACAGATACGTATCAAGGTGGTGCTCGGTATGGAAGAGGACCTTGCTGGTGCCGGCTATAACGTGAACCAGTCGAAGATAGCCATCGGTTCCGGGGGGCTGACCGGCAAAGGTTTCTTGAACGGTACGCAGACAAAGCTGAAGTATGTGCCGGAGCAAGATACGGACTTCATTTTTTGCACCGTGGGTGAGGAGGAAGGATTCGTAGGGTCTACGGCTGTACTGTTACTGTTCCTTATTCTTATTTTACGGCTGATTGCCGTGGCCGAGCGGCAGCAATCTCCCTTTGGCCGGGTGTATGGTTACTCTGTGCTTAGTATATTCTTGTTCCATCTATTCATCAATATAGGCATGGTGCTGGGACTGACCCCCGTCATCGGTATCCCGTTGCCTTTCTTCAGTTACGGAGGTTCTTCTCTTTGGGGATTCACAATCCTGCTGTTTATTTTCCTGCGGATTGATGCGGGACGTAATCGCCGAATTTAGTTATGACCGTTTCCTTGTGGGACATACGAATGGACTTGATTATCATTACATTGCATTTACACATTGTTGACATCGTAATGTAAAGGCTGTTACACCGCATTGTAACGTCCTTTACGCTGTATCGTAACGACTTTTACGCTATATTGTAACGCCCTTTACATGCTGGTGTAACGGTCGTTACATCCTGGCGTAAAAGACGTAACGCTATGAGGTAAGAGGGCAAGTTATGATACCCCGCCCGTTTCCGCTTCAAGGAGACGTGAGTGGGAGACTGAGATGGTTGTTAGAAGAAGGTGATAAAGAACAATAGGGAGTTCCTATCTCTTCAGTTTGATGCCGATGTCATTGATTCCTTGCAGCCTTTCGTCCGGTAGCGTATAGGCCACTTTAAAGAGGTAGGTGCCGGGTTTGCCGATTCGAACGCTTCCTGCGGAGACGGCAGTCTGATAGAGACCTCCCCAGCCGTCACCTTTCCAGATTCCTTCTTTGTCCGCGAGGATTAGCTGTATGGTGTCCGTGGGTGACGGAATGGAATCTGCGATGGTGTAGCAGATGGATAGAGGTAGATTCTGATAGGGGTAGTTGCTTCGGTTACGAACTTCCAAAGACAGTTTGTAGTAGGTCAGTGAGTCGGTGACCTTCACGTCGAAAGAGAGCGTGTCTTCGCGCAGCCAGCCTTCGGTGGGAAGGGATTGGAAGGAATGGTATACAGTCTGTTTGTCGCAAGCGCTCAGCAGGCTTGCGACAAACAGTAGTATGATACCTTTCAGGCAGAGATTCCTATTCTTGAGCCGGTTTGTCATTTTGGGCAGGTCTTTCACCTTGAGGTTTGGGCTTATTGTTACGGGGCGGACGACGGTTGTTATTGTTCCGTTGTTGACGTTCGCCTTGTTGCTGTTCACCTTGTTTGGGTGCTTGCCGGTCTTGTTTCTGTCTCGGTTGCCGGTCTTGCCTGGATTGTTCTCTCTGGTTGTTGGATTGCGGAGCACCCTGCTGCTCACCTCCTTGCGGACGACCGTTTCCACTCTTTTTCTTTCTCTTGTTACGGCTGTTGTTGCTGTTCTCGCCACCGTTGCCGTCACTGCCACTCTTGCCTTTCCGGTTGCGGTCAAAGCGAGTGAGACTCTCTTGTTCCAGCAAGTCCACCGGCTTTTTGGGTTCGGAACGATGGGTTTCTTCTATCAGGCTGTCGGGCTTGATGCCACGTCTGTTCAAACCGATAATCTCGAAGGCGCGTCTGCCGCTGATGGTCACCAGGTTGGCAGGGATGTTCTTGTCGCTCGAGTAGGTTATCTGGTTGCTCAGAATGTCGGCTTTGAAGAAGAAGAACTCGCCGTCTTTGGTTTCCAGGGTAATCTCGCGCGAGGGCAGGCGTTTCTGTGCTTCCACGTAGCAGTCCACTTCGTAGTTGAGGCAGCACTTCAGCTTGGCGCATTGTCCGGCAAGCTTCTGCGGATTCAGTGAAATGTCCTGGAAGCGCGCCGCGCTGGTGGATACCGATACGAAGGAGGTCATCCAGGTGGCGCAGCACAGCTCGCGTCCGCAGGGACCGATACCGCCGATGCGTCCGGCTTCCTGGCGGGCACCAATCTGTTTCATCTCGATACGCACGCGAAAAGCGTCGGCAAGTACCTTGATGAGCTGGCGGAAGTCCACCCGTTCGTCGGCTATGTAGTAGAAGATGGCCTTGTTGCCGTCTCCCTGATATTCCACGTCTCCAATCTTCATGTTGAGGTTGAGGTCCAGGGCTATCTGACGCGAGCGTATCATGGTGGAGTGTTCACGGGCTTTTGCCTCGTTGTACTTCTCCATATCCACAGGCTTCGCCTTGCGGTAAATGCGTTTGATGTCTGCCTCAGACTTGATATTGGCTTTCTTCATTTGCAGCGGCACGAGACGTCCGGTCAGGGTCACCACACCGATATCATGTCCGGGGGTGGCTTCTACGGCTACGATGTCGCCTTTCTCCAGAGGTATCTTGTTGCTGTTGCGGAAATATCCCTTGCGGGTATTCTTGAACTGAACCTCTACCAGCTCGCTCTCATCGGCATTGCCCGGAATGTCTGCCAGCCAGTCGTAGGTGTTCAGTTGCTTGTCCTGCCTGCCGCAACTCTTGCAGCAGAGACCTCCGCTTCCGTTATGTAGTTTAAATTCCATCATCTATTTATTTACTATTTACGATTTGATACTTTGCATTTCATTATTTTGCCACTTTTCATTGTTTCAATAAAACAATCATTTTGAGAGAGAAGTCGAAAAACACCATGCGGGCGTTTACGTTCTGCTCGATGTGGCGTTGCGCTTCACTTAGTTCGTCCATGATACCCATGACGTTCCGTTCGTTGACAAAGGGGGCGAAACGGGTGGCGAAGTTCTGTTCGGGCAGCGTCATGTAGTTCATCTCCTTGCGGTGCAGGTTGTAGATGAAGTTCTCGCGGGTCATGCGCTGGCAGTAGTCCAGGAAGTTCTTCTGCCGTTCGCGTCCCATGGCAGCAAGCTGCTCGCTCCATTGTTTCATTTCCCGTATCTTGCGCTGGTAGGAGAGTCGCATCAGGCTGACAAAGAGGTTGAAGAACAGTTCGTTCTCTTCGTTCAGATGGATGGTCTCCAATGCTTTGATGAAGTCTCCGTTTGCCAGATGGGCTATCGTCTCGCTGTCGCGGGGCTGCACTCCGTACTTCTGCTGCAGAGCTTCGGCTATGTCGGCTTCTTCAATCTTGGGAATGTTGAAGCGCTGCGTGCGGCTGAGGATGGTGGGTAGTATCATTTCCGGAGCTTCGGAGATGAGGAGGAATATCGTTTTCTCGGGTGGCTCTTCCAGCAGTTTCAGCAGCTTGTTGGCGCATACTTCATGCAGCTTTTCGGGTAGCCATACGATGGTGACTTTGTAACCTCCTTCACTGGATTTCAGACTCAGCTTGCGGGTTATCTCGTCGCTTTCTTTGGCATAGATAATAGCTTGTCCGTTTTCGGCATCCATCTCGTTCAGCCAGTGGTTCAGCCCGAAGTAGGGGCTGTTCAGCAACAGGTGCCGCCAGTTGGCGATATAGTCGTCGCAGACTTCCTTTTTCCCTTTGGCGCTCTTGACGATAGGGTATACGAAGTGTACGTCCGGGTGCACCAGCTTATTCCATTTTACGCAGGAGGGACAAGTACCGCAGGCATCGGTTTCCGTCCGGTTGGGACAGCAGATGTAGCGGGCATAGGCAAGTGCCAATGGGAGTTTTCCTACTCCGGCAGGGCCACAGAAGAGTTGTGCGTGGGGGATACGTCCTTCCTGCACTTCTTGTATCAGCCTTTGCTTGGCTGCCTCTTGGCCTATTATGTCCTTGAAACTGAACACGGGTTAATTAGTTATAAGTTATTACTTGTGACACTGCCTATTGTCAATTGTCAACTGTTGATTGTCCATTGTTTAGTAGATTTGTTTGGCTACTTCCTTGATGCTGTCTGTAGCTCCTACCGAGTAGAAGTGGAGGCTTGGGACGCCATGGGCTATCAGCTCTTTGCACTGCTGCACGCACCATTCGATACCCACTTGCTGAGCTTCCGCATCGGTGTTGCACTTCAGAACCTCTTGGGTCAGTTCCTCGGGCAAATCTACTTTGAACGTCTTGGGTATCATGCTGAGTTGTGACAACTTCTTGAAGGGCTTGATGCCCGGGATAATCGGGATGGTGACACCGGCTTGACGGGCACGTTCCACGAAGTCGAAATATTTCCGGTTGTCGTAGAAGAGCTGGGTCACGGCATACTCTGCACCCATTTCCATTTTCTTCTTTAGCCAGTAGATGTCTGTATCCATGTTGGGGGCTTCTTCATGCTTTTCCGGATAGCACGCCACACCGTATGAAAACGGGGTATTGGTAACTTTCATCTCGGAGCCGTCCACAAAAATACCTTTATTGAAGTTGTTGATTTGCTCTTGTAGTTCGACGGCGTGGTGGTAACCGTTGCCCACGGGGATAAAAGAGGATTCGTGCTTTGCCTTGTCGCCACGAAGCACCAGCAGGTCGGTGATGCCGAGGAATTGCAGGTCGAGCAGCACGTACTCCGTCTCTTCGCGGGTGAAGCCGCTGCAAAGGATGTGCGGCACCATGGTGATGTTGTACTTGTTCTGGATGGCAGCAGCTACGGCTACGGTGCCGGGGCGGCGGCGCAGGCGGTTTCGCTGGAACAATCCGTTGCCGAGGTCTTTGTACACGTACTCGCTGCGGTGCGTGGTGATGTTGATGTATTTGGGGTCGAATTCCCGTAACGTATCTATGGTTTGATACAGCTTTTCGATGCCCGTACCTTTCAGTGGTGGCAATATTTCAAAGGAAAAAGCTGTTTTTTCGTTACTGTTTATCAGGTCGATTACTCTCATTTCTCTTTCGTTATCTTTGTCCGATTGGCAAAAATCTTGCACATTGGGAACAAAAATACAAAAAAGAAATGAGAAATGCCGAAATTGCCGGCTATTCTTTTATACAGCGGATGGAAAGAGCTTTATAGTAGGGCTTACCGGTGACATGGGCAGCGCTTGATACAAACTCGTCGCTTTCGCCGAGAAAATAAATGGTGCTTTCCGAAAGGGTATGCTTTGTATGATCCCAACTCCAAAAGGCGGTCATTTTATTGGGGCTGTTGTGTCCTTTGTTGTACCACATTCCTACCGGGAAAGCATTGAACCGGGTATGGTTGTTGACGGGGGCAACTTCACCGGATACCATTGCCTGCCATTCTCCTGCTTTTAGTATGGAGGCATCGTTGCCGGTGTAGTTTTTCAGCTGTTCCCAGTCTGCATCCGATGGAATTTTCCAGCCCTCGGGAGCCAGCTCTCCTGCCAGTATGGATTCTCCATTGTAAAAATAAATGTCATATTTGTCCGGCTTGTAATATCCGGCTTTGTCTGTTCCCAAGTCACTCTGTTTTTTCAAGGGAGCTCCGTCACGGTAGGTGGTGGCATGGAGCTCTTTACCCATCCAGTATTGGGCTCCAATCTTGACAATGGGGTATTCGGTAGACACTCCTTTTCTGATGTCTCGAAGGGTGTAGCATGCCACATTCACTTTGATGGCGTTTTCCGGTTTATCCAGAAGTAGCTTATGGTTATTGTCTATATAGAGCTTGTCTATGCCGGTATATTCCCCTTTAGTGTAGGTAAATCCATAGTCGTCTGTATTCCAGCTTATTCTTCCTCCGCAGATGGTGTCTTTACGGTCTGCAAGCTGTAGGATGACTCCATTGCTCAGGTCGGTCTTTTCATTTTCGCCTATGGGATAGGCTATAACGGCTCTGGAAGTCAATGACGCTGATTTGAGATATTCCTTGCAGACTTCTGCAATGGGTATCCCTTCGTGATAAATTCTGTACACATTTGAAAGAGAAAAGGAGAGAGCGGAGATATGTATGGCAGTGTAATCTTCCATATTGTCGGTGTCGATGGGAGGGAGGCTGCTCCATTCCTTGATTTTTCCGGCAAAACTGCTCAGTACGTTGCTGTTGCTCTGCATGGCTGATATGTTAATGATACATTGCGTGCTGCTACTCATTTCCACTTCGGGTATTGCACAACTGTATATACGTCCGCTCCACTCCATAATGAAGGATTGCTTGCCATCATTTATCGTTTGGGGTATGATGATGAATTCCTTGCCGGTAAGTTTGTTGTCTTTGACGCTCCATTCGCCGGAGGCTATGATGTCTTGTGTCCCCGTAAGATTACTGAAAGTCCCGTCTTCCAGATTATAATCGGCCGAGGTCTTGAGCCCGGTTGCGATGATACGCGGATTGGCTTTCAGCAAATCATTGGCAGAGTTGCTTGCGTCGGGTGTCAGAGAGATTGCCAGTTTGGACAGCTTGTGTTGGAACTCCAGGGTTACAGATTTGGTTTTACTGGTGATTCCTTGCGCTTTAGCTACCAAGAAGTCACTTTGTGCGCGGTTTTTCTCATTGCTCTGGTCTATCTGCACAGATACGGGAAGAACGGGTGTACCGGCAGCTACCCCTTCGGTTTGGTAAGGGTGGTAACTGATAAAGTCCAGTGACACATCTCCTTCCGGATAGAATACTGTCTTTTTGGGAACCAGTGTGGAGCCTTCCGTATATTCCAGGGCCAGATTGTCAATATACCGTTTTCCCTTGATGGAGCCGGAGGAAGTGGTTGCAAACAAGCCCATTCTGTCTCCTTTTTCAAAGGCGGTGTTTGTGACCTTGGTACTGGCCTTTTCCATTTTGATAGAGAACGTGATAGGTGTCGTCCCTTCCTCGATTTCCGCTTCTGATTCTTCGTCAATCCGGTTCACACAAGCTGTATTCCCTAAGGACATGCAGCAGAATAAAGAGGCAGCCAAGACTCCTCTTGCAAGAATAAGTTTCTTCATTATATTATTATTGTGGGGCAACGGTTTTTCCGCTTTCCCAATTATACTCAATGAACCTTGTCTTAAAAATATGGATTTAGCAGAGCTATAACCGGTATGGAAAAGTCTTTTACGCTTTTGGATGCTAATTATCAGTATCACGCTTGATGCCGCAGTGCTTTTTAATCTTATTTTTTAATAACTTTTAATAGGTTTCGGGTACAAATGTAATTAAACGTGTTAAATGAAGAGGGATAAATCGATAAAACTTTTATAATTTATTTATCACACTCTGATTTTTTGCCTAACTTTACACGCTAAAATCGTAGACAGTAATAAGTTAAACCATAGATATAAACTCATGCCTTTAAATTTACCCGATAAACTACCCGCTATCGAGTTGCTGAAAGAGGAGAATATATTTGTCATTGACAATTCCCGGGCAACCCAGCAGGATATCCGTCCGCTGCGTATCGTGATTCTGAACTTGATGCCGCTAAAGATTACAACGGAAACGGACCTGGTGCGTCTGCTTTCCAATACTCCGCTTCAGGTGGAAATCTCGTTCATGAAGATAAAAAGCCATACTTCCAAGAACACTCCGATAGAACACATGAAAACATTTTATACGGATTTCGACAAGATGCGCGGTGAAAAGTACGATGGCATGATTATCACCGGTGCTCCGGTAGAGCAGATGGATTTTGAGGAGGTGACTTATTGGGATGAGATTACTGAAATCTTCGACTGGGCGCGTACGCATGTCACCTCTACGCTCTACATCTGCTGGGCGGCGCAGGCAGGGCTCTATCATCATTATGGAGTGCCGAAGTATGCACTGGATAAGAAGATGTTCGGTATCTTTGAACATCGTACCTTGCAACCGTTGCATCCCATTTTCCGTGGATTTGATGATATGTTCTATGTGCCGCATAGCCGCCACACGGAAGTGCGCCGGGAAGATATACAGAAGGTTCCGGAATTGACGCTGCTTTCCGAGTCGGAGGATGCTGGTGTATATATGGCAGTGGCCCGTGGAGGGCGTGAGTTCTTCGTGACCGGCCATTCGGAATACTCCCCGCTGACATTGGATACAGAGTATCGCCGTGACTTGAATAAGGGCCTGCCCATTGAGATACCCCGTAACTACTATGTGGACGATGACCCGGACAAAGGAGTGCTGGTGCGTTGGCGTGCCCATGCCAATCTGTTGTTCTCCAATTGGCTGAATTATTTTGTATATCAGGAGACGCCGTATAATATTAATGAAATAGGGTGAGTTACTCGTAACTAAACGATGATAAAGCAACGTAAAATAGAGCTGCTGGCTCCTGCCAAGAATTTGGAGTGTGGCATAGAAGCAGTGAATCATGGGGCAGATGCGGTATACATCGGTGCACCCAAGTTCGGTGCGCGTGCGGCTGCTGTCAACTCTTTGGAGGATATTGCCGCTTTGGTGAAGCATGCCCATCTGTATAATGTCCGTATCTATGTGACGGTCAATACCATTCTGAAAGAAGAAGAGCTGAAAGAGACGGAGAGGATGATTTGGGAGCTGTACCGCATCGGTGTGGATGCACTGATTGTACAGGATATGGGGATTACGCGGTTGAATTTGCCGCCCATTCCGTTGCATGGCAGTACGCAGATGGATAACCGTACGCCGGAGAAAGTACGTTTCCTTGCCGATGCCGGTTTCCGTCAAGTGGTGTTGGCACGCGAACTTTCTTTGCAGGAGATACGCGGTATCCATGAGGCGTGTCCCGACGTGCCGCTCGAAGTCTTTGTACACGGGGCTCTTTGCGTCAGTTATAGCGGGCAGTGCTATGTCAGCCAGGCTTGTTTCGGACGGAGTGCCAACCGGGGGGAATGTGCGCAATTCTGCCGTTTACCCTTCAGTCTGGTAGATGCCGATGGCAAGACCATTGTGCGTAATAAGCATCTGCTTTCTTTGAAGGACCTCAACCAAAGCGAGGTGTTGGAAGAACTGCTGGATGCCGGAGCCACTTCGCTGAAGATAGAAGGCCGCTTGAAGGATGTGACCTATGTGAAGAATGTGACGGCGGCTTACCGTAGGAAGCTCGATGCCATTTTTGCCCGTCGCAAGGAATATGCCCGTGCTTCTTCGGGCACCTGCCGTTTCGATTTCCAGCCACAGTTGGACAAGAGTTTCAGCCGCGGTTTCACCCATTATTTCCTGCAAGGAAGGGGAGGGGAGATCACTTCGTTCGATACGCCCAAATCTTTGGGAGAGGAGATGGGCACTTTGAAGGAACAGCGCGGGGGATATCTCACGGTGGCAGGCGTAAAGCCTTTCCACAACGGAGACGGTGTCTGTTTTCTTGATGAGCAGGGACGTTTGCAAGGTTTCCGCATCAACCGGGTGGATGGTAACAAACTCTATCCGGCAGGGGAAGTGCCTCGTATCAAACCCCGTACACGGCTTTATCGTAACTTCGACCAGGAGTTTGAACGTATTCTTACCCGCAAATCCTCCGAACGTAAAATCGGTGTTTGTTGGGAGTTGTCTGATACTTCTTTCGGGTTTAGCCTGACGGCTGCGGACGAGGATGATAACCGCGTGACGCTTTCTTTCCCTTATCCGAAAGAGTTGGCACGTACACCGCAGGCGGATAATCTGCGTAATCAGTTGGGCAAGTTGGGGAATACTCCTTTTGAGATAGCCGGACATTTGTCTGAAGAGGCATCGGGCATCAGGCTCAATCTTTCTGCGAACTGGTTCCTTCCTGCTTCTGTGGTGGCGGACTGGCGCCGGCAGGTGATAGATAAGCTGATTGCGGCTCGGCGTGTTACTTATCGTCGTGAGCTGGCTGTCTGGAAACCGACCAGCCATGCCTTCCCGGCTACTTCGCTAACCTATCTGGGTAATGTGATGAATAGTGCTGCCCGGAGTTTCTACCGTGAGCACGGGCTGTCGTCCATAGCGCCTGCCTACGAGGCGCAAGCGGTGCCCGATGCTGTACTCATGTTCTGCAAACATTGCCTGCGTTTCAGTATGGGATGGTGTCCCACCCATCAGAAAGGACATTCTCCTTATCGGGAACCTTATTATTTGGTTGGGACGGACGGCAAGCGTTTCCGCTTGTCGTTTGATTGCAAGAATTGCCAGATGAAAGTCATTGCTCATGAAGAGCCGCTTTAATGAAGGACGAAGAATGAGGAATTACTAATAAAGACTTGAAAATGAAGAGTGAGGAACGGGCACATAATGAAAGGCTGGCAAATGACCGGTACCGGGAAGCAGGCAGGGACAAACACCCTTTGCGTTCACTGCGTTCCCTCCTATTCTGCATTCTTTATTTTTCATGCTTCATTGCTTTAGTTTCCTGCCATTATTCACGTCCTAATCTTGAAGACGAACATCTGTCTAAGGAGACGCGTGATTCGCTGACCTATCTTTTTGAGCGGCATTATACTTGGAATACCAATCTGGAAGTGCTGGCAGATTCTGTGAATTTGGCTTGCCTGCCCGTGAAGGATTGTTATAATATGCTTTATCGGGGAGACCGCGTGGTGGTTGCCGAGTTCGCCATCCATCCTGCCGACAGTGTGGATAGTGTATGGGTGAAGCTTGCCCATTCACAGGAAGTGCAGGGCTGGTTGCGGGAGTCCGAAATGATGCATGCCTTTGTTCCTACAGACAGCATTTCGCAGGCCATCTACTTGTTCAGTGATACCCATGCCTCTTATTTTATCATTATTTTTGCCTTGTTTGTGGCAGTCTGGCTGTTCCGGGCTTTTCGGCGCAAGCAGTTGAGGATGGTGTACTTTAATGATATAGACAGTCTCTATCCGTTGTTGCTATGTCTGCTGATGGCGTTCTGTGCCACTGTTTACGAGTCTATACAAGTGTTTGCGCCGGAGACGTGGCAACATTTTTATTTTAATCCTACCTTGTCGCCGTTCAAGGTACCGCTTGTGCTTTCTGCTTTTCTGATGGGTATCTGGCTGTTTATAGTGGTGTTGTTGGCGGTACTCGACGATTTGTTCCGCCAATTAAGTCCGGCGGCGGCCGTATTCTATCTGTTGGGGCTGGCCTCCTGCTGCATCTTCTGTTATTTCTTCTTTATCCTGACTACATCTATCTACGTCGGATACTTGTTTTTGGCTGCTTTTGTATGGGTATTCCTCAAAAGGCTTCGTATTTCGCTGCTGGCTTCACGCTATCGTTGCGGCAGGTGCGGGCAGAAATTGAGGGAGAAGGGAGTCTGCCCGCATTGCGGAGCTATCAATGAATAAAAAAAGCTTTGTAACTTTTCTATATTCAGTAGGAAAATGTAACTTTGTAGTTGAACTTTTAAAAGGAGGGATTGATTATGAGTAGTTTGGAGTTGGAAGCCGGAAAATTGGAGTTGATTCGTGAGATAGTCAATATCAATAGCAGTACTGCATTGGAGAGCCTCAGAAAATATATGAAGGAGGTCTTGAATAAGAATAATCACTCCATTCCGACAGCGGCAGATGGTAAATTGCTGACTAAGCGTATGCTTGCAAAGTATGCCGGTAGTTGGAAGGATAATCGTGATTCTGATGAAATCAATGATGATATATATGCATCACGCCTTTCTCGAAAAGAAGAAAACTTTAGCCCCTTTGACGAATGAAACGATATTTGCTTGATACTAATATTTGTGTTCACTTCATGCGTCAGAAATTTGGAGTAGACGAACATATTGAAAAGGTGGGCTGGGAACATTGTTGCATCTCGGAGGTTACGGTAGCAGAGCTATTGTTCGGTGCAGAACGAAGTAATAATGTGGAGAGAAACTTACAGCTTGTTGCTGATTTCTGCCAAGATATCGAGGTGATACCTTTCTCCTCGGCTTTACGTTGTTATGCCCGGAGTAAGGCTGCTTTATATAGTCAAGGAACTCCCATTGAGGATTTGGACTTATTTATAGGATGTACAGCGGTGGCTAACCAACTGATAATGGTTACTGAAAATAAGAAACATTTGGAAAGAATACCTGATATTGAAATTGAAAACTGGGTACATAGGGGATAACTTCTCCTTTGTCAGATGGAAATAAGAACGGTCGTTCGGGTATGCAATGTGTTGGTACCCGAACGACCGTTTTTATTTTTTTACTTTCGGAGGGACAAAGTTCTCCAATCAGAACCTGCACCTCAACTCTATTCCCGCTTGCACGGGACGTCCTTTCTGCATAAATCCGTTCCCCATACTCTCAAAATAGAACGAAGCATACTCTTTGTCCAGTGCATTGCGCACCCAGAAGTCAATCTGTCCATGTCCTTTCTGGAAGCTGATGCGTCCGTTCAGCGTGCCGTAGAAGGCTTGGCTCACGCTGTTCTCTTCGGTCCAGTAGATGCGTCCGGCACCGGTGTAGTTGGCATTCAGCTGGATGCGGTCCAGCCAGTGCCCCGGACGGATGCGGAAGATGTACTGTCCGCCCACGTTCATGGTATGCTTGGGGACGAAAGGTACATACTTGCCGTTGTAGCTCACTTCTTGGAGCTGTCCGTTGACACGGGCATTGCTGACATACTCTTTGAAAGTGGCGTATGTATATCCGTAGCAGGCATTTAGCGCGAACGCGTCGGTTATGGCGGCACGCAGGCTTGCTTCGGCTCCGTAGCTCCGGCTTTTTCCGGCGTTCACGGTGATACGTCCCAGTCCGCTTTCTGCGAATTTGGATATTTGCTGGTCGCGGGTGTCCATATAGAAAACGGAGACATCGGCAAGCAGACGGCCTTCCCAAAGCGTAAGATGGGTACCTATTTCGTAGTTCCAGGTATATTCGGGCTTGTAACGGGTGGCTTCACGTACATCCGGCACCTTTTGCTTGATGGTGTTCACGTCAATCATCTGGTTTATCATCTTCAGGTTATCGTCCGCTGCGATGGCATCTATCATCGAATTGCTCAATACGCCGGTTATCAAGTCGGAGAACATCTGGATGTTGTATCCCCCGGAACGATAGCCGCGGGCAGCAGTGGCATATACATTGTTCCCTTTGCTCCATTCGTATTGCAGGGCGAATTTGGGCAACAACTGTACGTAGTCCGTCGATTCCTTGCCCAGATAAGCGGCATTTCCTTGTAGGGGAGCTGCGTTTTTAATGACGATGGGGAACGGCATGCCCGGTCTGTTTACCGTCACCTTGAAATCAAAATCGGTAGGAGTAGAGGCTGAGTTATAGTCCATCCGTATCTTTTCATAATCCAGGCGCAGACCGACGGTAGCGGACAAGCCCTCTATCAGTAGGTCATTGAAAGTGGACTGGTGGAAGATGGCTCCGCTTAGTGTGGGCGTGTCGAAGCTGCCGCTTACCCGCATACTTTGGTCATTGATGGTCAGATGCATGTCCGGCGCTCCCGAAAGCCCGGCGAATACATTGTTTGCATTCCCTTCTATCACCTGGTTGATGCCTTCCTTGTGGAACACCACCGGCCCGTCTGTGTGCAGCCATTGATAGAACCCGAAGGCACCGGTGGTCCACTGCCAGCGGCGGTTGGGTTTCGATTTGAGTACGACTTCCTCGGAGATGGTATTCATCTTCTGCTTCTGTTCGATGTTGAATATATTGGCGTGGCTGAAGTCCTGATCCATGAACATGCGGTCTTTGAGGTGCTGATAGCCGGTAACCATACTCAGGGTGAAGTTCCGCGCCTGATATTCCAGGTTCAGCCCGGCGTTCAGCAAGTTGCGGTAGTAGCTGCTTGCCTCGTCATTGGAGATTTTGCCGATGTAGGGCTTCAACTCCTCTTTCTGTCCGGCAGGGTTCAGACTGCCCTGGTAGAAATAGGGGTATCCTCCCTGGTCACTGTACTCGTAGTTAATGTTCAGGTCTGCCTTCCAGTTGTCCGAAGGGAGGTAGATGGCGCGGATGCGTCCGCCTGCCGATTGTCCTTTGTCTGCCTTCTCGTCTCTCACCGCGTTGCGGAAGAATCCTCCTTGATAATCGTAGAATCCTCCGGCAGAAAAGGCGAACCGTTCTGAAAAGCGGTGATAGTGGGTCAGCGAGGTGTTATAGGCATTGTGCGTGCCTGCCCCCATGCGGAAGTCCGTTCCCTGGTAGGAGAAGGGCGATTTGGTGTGCACCTTAATCAATCCGCCCATGGCATTGCGTCCGTAGAGCGTGCCTTGCGGGCCGTGCAGCACGTCGATGCGCTCTACGTCGGCATAGCTGAAGTCGAAGGCAGACTTGTCTATATAAGGTATGTTGTCTACATAAAGCCCTACTGAAGGAGTGTTGATGCGCGAGCCGATGCCGCGTATGTAGACCGCAGAGGTCAGACGCGAACCGTAATCGGGAATGAACATGTTGGGAATGACAGAAGTCAGATTCTTTATGGAGTTTACTTGCGAATTCTGCATGTCTTGCTGGGAAAGCAGCGTGACGGCAGCCGGTTGTTCTCTCAACTTCCGGTTTTCTTTGGGAGCGGCGATGATGGTCACTTCTTCCACATCCACTACTTTCAGGGTGTCTGCCTCGTCGGCGAGTGCATTGCCGGTTGCCAATAGAGCGAAGATGCCGGCGAGAATTCTATATCTGTTCATAAGCTGTTTTTATTTCGCTTGCAAAGTAAGTGGATTCCGGTGGAAGAGACAATCCTCATTTATTAGGATTAGCATACAAGTACACTAATTGGGGCGAAGTTTTTCTGAAAAGACTCCGCTTCTGATGTATTCCGGTTGTAGGATTATATTCTGTCCGCTTCCACATATCCGTGCATCACGGCGTAGATAGTCAGCCCGGATACGGACTTGATGCCCAGCTTCTCGGTGATATTCTTGCGGTGTGAGATGACGGTGGTCAGGCTGATGTTCAGCTTGTCGGCAATCTCCTTGTTGATGAGGCCTTTGGTAATCAGCACCAGTACTTCTATTTCCCGGGCGGAAAGGTCGTGTCCGGCGGCTGTATTTACTGTCATATCCGAGTGTCTGGCGGGTGCCGGCTTTCCGTGGTTTTGTCTGTATTGGTTTCCGTATTGGCGTAGCTGCAGAATGTTCTTTGCCAGATTTTGTTCGTCCTGATAGATGTTCAGCGTCGGTATGCCCAAGAGTTGGGGAACGGTTTCGCCGTTGACCAGCACAATGGTTTTGGGCTTGCGCTCCAGAAAGAAGGCGGTATGCTCGAAGTAAATCTGTGAAGAGATGAAATAATGTACATACATGTCAGGCGTATCATCCATCAGTTCGCCAAAGGAACGGAAAGAGCGGATGATGGCTGTCGGGATGATTTCCTCCAGCAAGTTCTGCAGTCCCAGACAGGAGAGGGTGTTGGAGTCGACGATTGCTATTTCGGGAGTCATTCTCGTTTTTTTAGTTTCTGCAAAAATACGGATTATTTTTTAGGGTTTGTCTGTGCGGGGCTGCAAAATGAAAAATTATCCTATGCAGAACTATTCTCCCTCTCCTTTTGGGGAGCGGGGAGTGTCTCCTTTCGCATATTGGCTGGGGCTGACATTGAAATACTTCTTAAAGACTTCCCGGAAGTATTTTCCATCGCAGAAACCGGTTCTTTCTGCTACTTCAGTCACGGAATATCTCCCTTCTTTCAATAGCTCGGCAGCATGTTTCAAACGGATATTCCGTACGAAATCTGCCGGTGCCTGGCCGGTCAGCGCTTTCAGTTTACTGTAGAAACTGGTACGGCTCATATTCAGGAGCGAGCACAATACGTCCACTGTGAAATCGGGATTATCCATGTTCTCCTCGATATGTCTCTTTACATTCGACATGAATTTCCAGTCGAGACTGTTGGAGCAAGTGGTAGTTGTGGAGGGCTCTTCTTCTGTATTGATTTCCAAATTCGCATATCTCTTGCGCAGCAATGCGCGGTTGGCAAGCAGATTGGCAATGCTGGCTTTCAGTATGTTTATGCTGAAAGGTTTTACAATATATTCGTCCGCACCGATATGGAGTCCTTCGAGAATGTTCTTTTCATCTCCCAGTGCCGTCAGCAGTACTACCGGGATGTGGGATGTTTCAATATCGTTCTTGATGGCGATGCATAATTCGTCGCCTCGCATTTCCGGCATCATGATGTCGGAAAGAATCAGTTCCGGCCAGAATTGTTTTACAATGGTCAGCGCTTCCTTGCCGTTGTTGCATACTTGTACATTGTAAATCGGAGAGAACGACTGGAAGAGATAGTTGCGCAGCTCGTCATTGTCTTCTACAATCAAGATGCGATGCAGTTTGTCATTGTCTTCAGTCCGGAGTTCTCCGGCAAGTTTCAAAGGAACGGTGGGGACATCCGGTTCATAGAAGGTCTTCTTATCCTTAACGGACAGAGTGAAGTTCTTGAACTGTTCTTTCTCTTTGGGAAGGATGATTCTGACAGTACTGCCTTGGCATTCGGTGCTCTCAATGTATATTTTTCCATTGTGCAGGCTTACCAGCTTCCGCACCAGCATCAGACCGATACCGCTTCCCGTTATTTTGGAGTTGATGGCATTTGTTCCACGGAAGTGTATCTTGAACAGTTTTCTTTGTTCTTTGGCGGGAATTCCTATTCCATTATCTTTGACTTCCAGTCTCCAGGAACTTTTCATGTCATAAACAGAAATGAGTATATCGCCATTTTTGGGAGTATACTTCAGAGCATTGGATATGACATTTTCCAGGATAGAGTCCATCTTCTCTTTGTCGAACCATACATTCATGTAGCTGAAATTGCTTTCGTATCTGAAAGTGATATGTTTTATGGTGGCATAGGTCTGGAAATTGTTGTATATCTCCTTGATGTAAGTATTCAATTCATATTCTGCTATGTACAGATGAGGGGAATATACTTCTGCCCGTTCAAAGTTTATCAGATTGGTAGTCATGCGCAGGAGGGAGTTGACATTTCTCAGTGCCATGTGCATATTGTTGGTCTCGGCTTCGTTCAGTGTCTTGTTTTCAAGCATTTCTTCCAGAGGTGCCTTTATCAGTGTCAATGGCGTGCGGATATCATGCGCGGTATTGACAAAGAAACGGGTTTTCTCATCGGATATCTTTTTCTGTTTTCTCAGTGCCATGACACGGAAACCGACAACGGACATCAGTACTGTCAGCAGGACATAGCAGGCTATGGCCCAAAAACTGAACCAGACGGGGCGCGCAATGCTGATGTCGATGCTTCGCTCTTCAAAATAAAGATAAGGCTCTTCCTTGGATACCGCCCGTATGTAAAGTTTGTAATCGCCCGAGGCAAGGTTGGTGAAGCGGAGATGCCCTTCTTCACCCAGGCGGTTCCAGTCATCGTAAAAGCCTTCCAGCTTCCAGTAGAAAGTGACATTGTCCGGCGCGTCATAATTGATGGATGAAATGCTGAGGGAAAAAGTGTTCTGGTTGTATTTCAGCTTTAACCGGTCTGTCTGGTTGATGTTTTCCTTCAAGGGGGAATTCGGACTGCCGGGAAAGACTGTCTGATAGAGTATCTGAAAATCGCTGAGTATCATAGGAGAGTAGATGTACTTGGGCAAACGGGTTCCTTCGGGGAACTCGATGGCTCCGTCTGTGCTGCCAAAGACAAAACCCTTGTTCTTGCGTAACGTTCCGGAAGAGGCACTGAAGCAGGAGGACATCAGCCCTTGCTCTTTGGTCCAGTTGTGGAATGTCTTCTCCGTAGGGTGGAAACAGCTGATTCCGTTTTCGGTACTCATCAGGATATGCCCGTCCGACTCGGGGAGTATGGTGTAGATGTTGTTTGAAATCAAGGCACAATTGTCCTTGTGATAATGCTTGAACGTATTGTCCTTTGCGTTGTAGACAACCACTCCGGAGCCGTTTGTTCCTATATATAGAGAGAGGTCTTCCGCTTGGTAAAGTGTGTTGATGTAGGTCGTCTCTTCCTGCAAGGCGACATATTGGAATCTACCCGACTCTTTGTCCAGCAGATACAGTCCGGCACTTGTCCCAATCCACATGTGTCCGTCGTCCTTTTCTGTAATGGCGGTGACGGAATTTATTCCGGGATACAGACGGACGGAATTTAGGGACAAATCGAAGCACTTCAGATTATAGAACCCTCCGGACCAGATATATCCTTTGGAGTTTTTTACAATGTCGCGGATATACTTGTCAGGACGAATGTTGTCCGGATTGAGCAGGTAAGGGGAGAAATATTCTACCGAGAGTGTCCTTTTATTTATTTTGTATACTCCCGAAGTATATCCTCCTGCCCAAATAATGCCGGGTGATACCTCGCATAGCGTAATGAAGATGTGATTCTTGTTTTTCAGTTGATGGTCGAAGGAGCTCAGGAATGAATGCCACTGCCCGGTTTTCGATTGATAAAGGCTGATTCCGTTACTTGTTCCGAACCATAGGTCTCCGTCACTGTCTTCAATGACAGAGTGTACCTGGTCGTTGACCAGCGATTGTCTGTTTCCGATAGAATGCTTTATCCAGTTGTAGCTTTTGTACCGGTTGTCTATAATGGTAATTCCTTCCGGGTAGTTGGCTATCCATATCCGCTTTTCTTCATCAATATAAATGTCATTGATGTTATTGCTGTTCATCTCATTGTGGCTTTTGTAGCTGGAGACGATGTACGGTTCCGAGATACACGAGTTCATGTTGATTTTGTGTATACCCATACCTTCTGTCGCTATCAATAGCTCTGTCTGGTTCAGAGGCTTGATTCGGGCAATGTTTACATCGCTCAAATCCGTATTGGAGTGTATAATCCGTTGTTGCCGTATGTCGTAGGCAAAGACGCCTTTTTCAAAAGTACCGATGAAAAGTCTTTGTGATTCTTGGTGGAAATAGAGTGAACTGATTTGGGCCTGGATTTTGTCAAGAGGTTCAAGAGGGACAATCTGCAATGTCTCATTTTCGAGTTTGACATATCGCAATCCCTTGTCGGTACCCATGAAGAAGTGGTTATTGTCCACTTGTTCGATACTTGTAATGCTGCTTTTCAGTTCATTGGACATTTGATGGACCTCTCCGGTTTGTGTGTCGTAGAGAGCGATGCTGTATCTGCTGCAGAGCCAAATCCTGTGATTGCAGTCCATATAGCCGTAGCTGATATTGACCGGTGTCTTGGGCAGTTTATATACTCTGTTGAACACATCGTGTTCTTGGTTGTATTGAAAAATACGACCGGCTTTACCTATGACCCATAATTTCCCTTTCTCTTCAAAAGACAGCCAACCGAGATGGATGGGGAAACTTGATTCTTTGTTTTCTTCTATTAATTTATAATGCTTGATGTCTTTTCCATTGTACCGGTCTATGCCTTCGTTGGTGAGGAACCACATGTAACCTACCGAATCCTTTTGAATGTCGAAGATTCTGCGGTTGCTCAATCCGTTTTCCACCCCTATGTATTTATATGTTTGCGCCGTAGCTATGAGAGGCAAAAGGAATAGAAAGCATACAATGTTTATGATGAACCTCATAATAAATACAATATAACAACATATATGTGATAATAGTTTACAAATTAAACGAGAAAAAGTGAAAAATCAAAATTTGGATGTAAATATTATAGCTTAATCAAAGAATGCCTTTGCCGCTTCCGCACATCGTTCGCCGTCAATTCCGGCAGAAACAATGCCTCCGGCATATCCGGCGCCTTCTCCGCAAGGGAACAATCCTTTTACGCGTACATGTTGCAGTGTCTCCTTGTCTCTTGTTATGCGTACCGGCGCCGAAGTACGGGTTTCCACTCCAATCATTGTCGCCTCGTTCGTCAAGAAACCACGGCTGTATTTCCCGAATAGCTGGAAACCTTTGCTCAGGCGTTCTGCAATGAAAGAAGGCATCCAGAAGTGCAGAGGTGAGGAAACCAGTCCCGGTGCATACGAAGTTTCCGGCAGGTCGTAACTCAGTTTTTTCTTAGTGAAGTCTGCCATTCTCTGTGCCGGTGCTGTCTGCTTCATATTGCCTTGTTGCCAGCAGAGGCGCTCCAGATACTCTTGAAAATACATCATGCTTAATTGGGAATTGACGGTTGGCAATTGACAATTAGCCGCGCTGTCGTGCTGCATAGAAATTGTAAATTGTAGATTGTCAATAGTAAATTGCTCTATGTCTTCCGGGCGTAGCTCTACCACCATTCCCGAATTGCTCCAACGGGAACCGCGGTTGCTGGGACTCATCCCGTTGACTACAATCTGCTCGGGACCGCTGGCGGCGGGCACAACGAAGCCGCCGGGACACATGCAAAAGCTATATACTCCTCGTCCGTCCACTTGGTTTACAAAACTATATTCGGCGGCAGGCAGATATTTTCCCCGTCCGTTCCGGTTGTGATATTGTATTTGGTCTATCAAGGTGGCAGGGTGTTCTAGTCGTACGCCTACGGCAATGCCTTTAGCTTCAATCTCTACATTGTTGGCGGCAAGCCAGCGGTATACGTCCCGGGCAGAGTGACCGGTGGCAAGTATCACCGGGCCAAGGAAAGTCTTGCCGGTATTTGTTTCAATGCCTTTGACTTCATCCTTCTCTATGAGCAGGGCGTCCATGCGTGTTTCAAAGTGGACTTCGCCACCGCACTGGATGATAGTGTTCCGCATGTTTTCAATAACACGCGGCAGTTTGTCCGTACCTATGTGCGGATGTGCATCTACCAGTATGGAAGTGGAGGCTCCATGTTGACAGAAGACATTCAGAATCTTGTCTACATTGCCGCGCTTTTTGCTGCGTGTGTACAGCTTGCCATCCGAGTAGGCTCCGGCACCTCCCTCTCCGAAGCTGTAATTGGACTCCGGGTTAACGAGTTGCTGGCGGCTGATTTGCGCCAGGTCTTTCTTGCGTTCCCGTACGTCCTTTCCACGTTCCACAATGACGGGGCGCAGCCCCAGCTCTATCAGTCGCAGGGCGGCAAAAAGTCCTCCGGGGCCGGCACCTACCACTATCACTTGGGGCTTTCCTTCTACATTATTATATAAGGTATGTTGGTATTCATCCTCTTTTGGCATTTCGTTCAAGTAGGCACGCACGTTGAGGTTGACGTAGATGGTCCGCTGGCGGGCATCGATGCTACGCTTCAAGATACGCGCTGCGGTTATCTCCCGTGCATTCAGTCCTTTTTCGTGTATTAAGTACTCTTTCAGGCGTTGCTCGTTTGCCGCTACTTCGGGCAATACGCGTAGTTGGTATTCTTGTATCATAACGATTATCCGAATAAGGCACGGAATGCCTCTTCTACCTTCCGTACCGGTATTAATTCTATTTTTATCTTTTGGGTATTGAGTCCCTGCATATTATACTTGGGAAGTATAAAACGCTTGAAGCCAAGTTTCTCTGCTTCTCCGATGCGCTGCTCAATGCGGTTTACCGGGCGTATCTCTCCCGACAGACCTATTTCTCCTGCCATGCACACCTCTGGCTCTATGGCCGTGTCCATGTTGCTGGAGAGGATGGCGCTGATGACGGCAAGGTCTATTGCCGGGTCGTTCACTTTCAATCCACCGGCAATATTGAGAAATACATCTTTCTGTGCCAGTTTGAAGCCTACACGTTTTTCCAATACGGCCAGCAGCATATTCATGCGGCGGATGTCGAACCCTGTGGCAGAGCGTTGTGGGTTACCATATACGGCACTGCTGACCAATGCCTGCGTTTCGATGAGGAACGGTCTGATGCCTTCTATCGCGGAGGCGATGGCTATGCCGCTCATACCTTCATGGTCCTGGCTCAGCAGTAGTTCGGATGGGTTGCTCACCTGCCGTAATCCATCTTGCCGCATTTCGTAAATACCCAGTTCGGCAGTGCTTCCGAAGCGGTTCTTGATGCTACGCAGGATGCGGTACATGTAGTGCTGGTCGCCCTCGAACTGGAGTACGGTATCCACGATATGTTCCAGTACCTTGGGGCCGGCTATGCTTCCTTCCTTATTAATATGCCCGATGAGGATAACCGCCGTATGCGTTTCCTTGGCAAAGCGCAGGATGGAGGCGGAACATTCCCGTACCTGGGCGATGCTTCCCGGCGACGATTCAAGGGTTTCGGTAGAAATCGTCTGTATGGAGTCGATGATGACGATGTCCGGGCGGATGTTCTTGATATGGACGTAAATCTGTTCCAGGGAAGTTTCGCATACGATGAGGCAATCACTGGAAGCACTTGTCAAGCGGTCGGCACGCAGTTTCAATTGGCGGGTACTTTCTTCGCCGGAGACGTAGAGGATGCGTTTTTCCGGTATGCGGAGTACGGTTTGTAGCACCAGGGTGGATTTCCCGATGCCCGGTTCGCCGCCAATCAAAACAAGAGATCCTTGTACAAGACCACCACCTAGTACCCGGTTCAGTTCGGCATCATGGAGGTCGATGCGCGGTTCGTCATCGGCTACAATTTCATGGAGGGTTATGGGTTTGGCTTTGGCGGTCTCTATGCCCGATACGGGACGCTTGTTCACCACTTCTTTCCGTACCACCTCTTCCACATACGTGTTCCACATTCCGCACGACGGACACTTGCCTACCCATTTGGGAGAGTCTTGTCCGCAGTTGCTGCATACATAAACCGTCTTCTCTTTAGCCATAGTTGTGCATTCTCTTCTAAAATGATTGCCCAAAGGTACAATTTTTCGATGCAGGGCTTGCAGACTCCCATAGAGTTTTTTTATTTTTGTGAGTAGAAAACAATAACATGTTATAAAAGCCATGATAGAAGATATTCTTGCATACAACAAGCGTTTTGTAGCCGAGAAGGGGTATGAGAAATACATCACGAATAAATACCCGGATAAGAAGATTGCCATCCTCTCTTGTATGGATACCCGTTTGACCGCTTTACTGCCGGCAGCCTTGGGCATCAAGAACGGCGATGTGAAGATGATAAAGAATGCGGGTGGAATCATTTCACATCCGTTCGGTAGTGTCATTCGTAGCCTGATGGTGGCCATTTACGAGTTGGGCGTGACGGAAGTGATGGTTATTGCCCACTCCGATTGCGGTGCGTGCCACATGAGCAGCGCCCAGATGATAGAGCATATGAAGGCCCGGGGCATCAAGCAGGAGACGATTGATATGATTCGTTTCTGCGGAGTGGATTTCGAGTCTTGGCTGTATGGATTCGAAGATACGGAGAAATCGGTAAAAGGTACGGTGGAAGCTATTATCAATCATCCGCTGATACCGAATGATATCAATGTCAGCGGTTTCATAATAGATTCTGTGACGGGAGAATTGACCCCGGTGCAGTGATAGTTGTGCTTCACACGGTAATTTCCCCTGCCAGCGGTCGTCCCATCAGTTCGCGTATTTCGGCAGGTGGATAATCGTGCCCCAGAAGGAACATCAGCTTGGTTACGGCAGATTCCGTTGTGCTGTCATATCCGCAGACAACTCCTGCCTGCATCAGTTGGTAACCGGTTTCATAGCGCTCCATTTCAACAGTGCCGGCACTGCATTGGGTGACGTTGACAATGATGATGCCTTGTTCGCAGGCATCATGCAGGCGGCGTAGAAACCATTCCTTTCGGGGAGCGTTGCCGGAACCGTAGGTTTCGAGGACTACGGCCTTCAGTCCTTTAGTGGCAAGTATGGCTGCCACGACATTTTCCTGAATACCTGGAAAAAGCTTCAGTATGGCGATGTTGGTATCAAGCAGATAATGAGGCTCCAGTTCGTGGGGAGTGCCGTGCGTATGAATTTGCACATTATTATATTTAATATGTATACCGGCGGAAGCGAGTACCGGATAATTGAAGGAACGGAAAGCATTGAAGTTCTCCGCGTTCATTTTGGTGGTACGGTTGCCGCGCATCAGGTGGTTTTCGAAGAAGATGCAGACTTCGGGTACGATGGGCTGTCCGTTGGAGTGGCGGTCGGTGGCTATTTCGATGCTGGTCAGCAGGTTTTCCTTGCCGTCTGTGCGGAGCACGCCAATGGGCAGTTGCGAGCCGGTTAGGATGACGGGCTTGTTCAGCCCTTCAAGCATGAAGCTGAGTGCAGAAGCTGTGTAGGCCATGGTGTCTGTGCCATGCAGGATGACGAAGCCTGTATATTGGTTGTAGTTGTTGCTGATGATGCGTACCAGTTTGCGCCAGGCATCGGGGTCCATGTCCGAGGAATCCATGGGTGGGTCGAATTGATAAGTGTCGATACGGAACGCAAATCTCTGAAGTTCGGGAACATGTTTCTGCAACTGCTCGAAGTTGAAGCTTTCCAGGGCGCCGGTTTCTGCATTCTCTATCATTCCGATAGTTCCACCGGTGTATATTAGCAAAACGGAAGTGTTTTCTGGGTTCATGCGCACTTTTCTTTCATGTTTTCCATGCAAATATAATGATATATATTGAGAATGATAGCAAAATGTTAGAAAAGAATAAACGGATATACAGAAAAAAGGTATGGAAAGTGTGAAAGTGTAAGCCGTAAGTTGTGCATATTTCTTGCCTTTTTAGAGGCTTTCTGTATTTTTATCGCAAAAAAGTCGCAAAAAGTGATAGATTGAATGTTTTTATTGTTACTTTTGCAACACTTATCATAAATGATAGAAACAAGAGACTATGAACAAGTACTATCAACATACAGTCACATCCATGTGGACCATGACCCTTAGGGGTTAGGGATAGTATTTTGTGTTTCTACGTGTTACACCATTTTCAAGCAGTTTTTCCATTTAATTAAAGTCAATGCAAGCCGTAGCAGCTTGTTTCCGACACATTGTATCAACCATCTCAACAATATAAAGAGAAATGAAAGTAATGAAATTCGGCGGAACGTCCGTAGGTTCCGTGAACAGTATTTTGAGCGTCAAGAGAATTGTAGAAGCAGTCGATGAACCGGTTATCGTGGTGGTGTCCGCATTGGGCGGCATCACGGACAAGTTGATAAACACCTCTAGAATGGCGGCAGCCGGTGATGCTTCTTACGAGAATGAGTTCCGGGAGATTGTCTATCGTCATGTGGAAATGATTAAGGAAGTGATTCCGGCAGGCGAGGCGCAGGTTGCCTTGCAACGCCAGATTGGTGAGCTGCTCAACGAGCTGAAGGACATCTTTCAGGGCATTTATCTGATAAAGGACCTTTCGCAGAAGACGTCCGATACGATTGTGAGCTATGGCGAACGTCTTTCATCTATCATCGTTGCCCAGTTGACGGGAGCGGAGTGGTTTGACTCACGCAAGTTTATCAAGACGGAAAAGAAGCATTCCAAGCATGTGCTGGATACGGAGCTGACAAATTCGTTGGTGCGCGAGACATTCAGCAGCCTGCCCAAACGCGTATTGGTTCCGGGTTTTATCTCCACAGACAAAATGACGGGAGAGGTAACGAACCTGGGTAGAGGTGGCTCTGACTATACGGCGGCAATCATTGCTGCTGCACTGGATGCCGACAGTCTGGAAATCTGGACGGATGTAGACGGATTCATGACAGCTGACCCGCGTGTGATTTCCAGGGCATACACTATCAATGAATTGAGCTATGTGGAAGCTACGGAGCTTTGTAACTTCGGTGCGAAAGTGGTCTATCCGCCTACAATCTATCCGGTTTGCCACAAGAATATCCCCATTCTGGTGAAGAATACCTTCAATCCGGAGGGTGTGGGAACTGTCATCAAGCGAGAGGTTTCCGACCCGCAAAGCAAGGCCATCAAGGGTATTTCATCCATCAATGATACGAGCCTAATTACAGTGCAAGGCCTTGGTATGGTAGGTGTCATCGGTGTGAACTACCGTATCTTCAAGGCGCTGGCAAAGAATGGCATCAGTGTGTTCCTTGTGTCCCAGGCTTCTTCGGAGAATTCAACGTCTATCGGTGTGCGCAATGCGGATGCTGATCTGGCTTGCGAGGTGCTGAACGAGGAGTTTGCCAAAGAAATAGAGATGGGAGAAATTTCTCCTATTCAGGCAGAAAAGAACCTGGCTACCGTGGCCATCGTAGGCGAGAACATGAAGCATACGCCGGGTATTGCCGGAAAGCTGTTCGGTACGTTGGGGCGTAACGGTATCAATGTGATTGCTTGTGCGCAGGGTGCTTCGGAAACCAACATCTCGTTTGTAGTGGACAGCAAATCATTGCGCAAATCGCTGAATGTCATCCATGATTCTTTCTTCTTGTCGGAATATCAGGTACTGAATCTTTTTATCTGCGGCATAGGAACCGTAGGCGGCAGCTTGATAGAGCAAATTCACAGCCAGCGCCAGAAGCTGATGCAGGAGAACGGCCTGCAGCTGAATGTAGTGGGCATTGCCGATGCAAACAAAGCCATGTTCAGCCGCGAAGGTTTCGATTTGGGACGTTTTCGTGAAGAACTGCAGGAGAAGGGAAAGGACAGCTCTCTGGAAACGCTGCGTAATGAGATTATCGGTATGAACATCTTTAACTCTGTCTTTGTGGACTGTACGGCAAGTGCAGGCGTGGCTTCCCTTTACAAGGACTTGCTGCTGCACAATGTTTCGGTAGTGGCTGCTAACAAGATTGCTGCTTCTTCCGAATACGAGAACTACCGTGAACTGAAACAGATTGCCCGCCAACGCGGTGTGAAGTACTTGTTTGAAACCAATGTAGGCGCCGGACTCCCCATCATCAATACCATTAACGACCTTATCCATAGCGGTGATAAGATATTGAAGATTGAAGCCGTGCTGAGCGGTACGTTGAACTATATCTTCAATAAAATCAGTGCCGACATTCCTTTCAGCAAGACCATTAAGATGGCGCAGGAGGAACGTTACTCCGAGCCCGATCCGCGTATCGACCTCAGCGGAAAGGATGTTATCCGCAAACTGGTGATTCTGGCACGCGAGGCCGGTTACTGTTTGGAACAGAGCGATGTTGAGAAGAACCTCTTTGTGCCCGATGACTTCTTTGAAGGCTCCCTGGATGACTTCTGGAAGAAAGTGCCGAGCCTCGATGCCGATTTCGAAGCCCGCCGCAAGGTGTTGGAAGCCGAGAACAAGCATTGGCGTTTCGTAGCCAAACTGGAAAATGGCAAAGCATCTGTCGGTTTGCAGGAAGTCGGCGCCAACCATCCGTTCTACGGGCTGGAAGGCAGCAATAACATCATCCTGCTGACCACGGCACGCTATAAGGAATATCCGATGATGATACAAGGCTACGGAGCCGGTGCGGGTGTAACGGCTGCGGGGGTATTTGCGGATATTATGAGCATTGCAAACGTTTAATCTAAATCGTAATATAGAAAGATGAAACACATCATTATATTGGGTGATGGTATGGCCGACTGGCCCGTGAAGGCTCTGGGAGGCAAAACCTTGCTGCAGGCGGCTGCAACTCCCTATATGGACAAGCTGGCACGCATGGGACGTGTGGGAAGGCTGGTGACGGTGGCCGAGGGATTTCATCCCGGCAGTGAGGTGGCGAATATGTCCGTTCTGGGCTATAACCTGCCGAAGGTGTACGAAGGCCGCGGTCCATTGGAGGCGGCGAGTATCGGTGTGGACTTGCAGTCGGGTGAGATGGCGATGCGCTGCAACATTATCTGTATCGAGGGAGACAATATCAAGAATCATTCTGCCGGGCACATTACTACAGAGGAAGCGGATGTGTTGGTAAAATACCTCCAGGAGCATTTGGGTAATGACCGCGTGCATTTCCATACGGGCGTGCAATACCGCCATCTGCTGGTAATAAAAGGAGGGGACAAGCGCATTGACTGTACGCCGCCCCACGATGTCCCTTTGAGGCCTTTCCGTCCGTTGATGGTGAAGCCGATGGAGGGTACGGAGAATATTTCGGTCCCCGAAGGCGGTGCAGAGCTTACTCCGAAGCAGACTGCCGATTTGATTAATGATTTGATTCTCCGTTCGCAAGTGTTGCTGGAAAACCATCCGGTCAACATGAAGCGGAAGGCCGAGGGTAAGGACCCTGCCAATAGCATCTGGCCGTGGAGTCCCGGTTATCGTCCGCAGATGGAGCGCCTTTCAGACAAGTTCCCGCAGGTGAAGCGTGGTGCTGTGATTTCTGCCGTGGATTTGATTAACGGCATCGGCTACTATGCCGGATTGCGGCGCATCACCGTAGAAGGTGCGACGGGGCTTTATGATACCAACTATGAGAATAAGGTGGCTGCCGCCCTTGATGCATTGCGGACGGATGATTTTGTCTACCTGCATATCGAGGCCAGTGATGAGGCCGGTCACGAAGGAAATGTCCCCTTGAAGATTATGACGATTGAGAATCTGGACAGCCGTGCCGTAGGTCCTATCTACGAGGCTGTGAAGGATTGGGAGGAACCCGTTGCTATCTCCGTATTGCCCGACCATCCCACTCCCTGCGAACTCCGTACGCATACGGCCGAACCTATCCCGTTCCTCATTTGGCATCCGGGTATCGAGGCTGACGAAGTACGGACATTTGATGAAGTGGCAGCCTGCGAAGGCAGTTACGGACTGATGAAAGAAGACGAGTTTATTAATGAATTTATGAGTTCCACCACAGAGTAACACAGAGTTTTACGGGGTTTTATTTATAGAGAATTCTGTGAGACTCTGTGGTGAATAAAAAAATACCGCAATGAAATATTATAGCACCAACAAACAAGCCCCCGAAGCCACTCTTGAAGAGGCCGTGGTAAAGGGGCTTGCCGCAGACAAGGGGCTTTTCATGCCCTTTACAATCAAAACTCTGCCACAAGAGTTTTACGATAGCATCGATACACTCAGCTTTCAGGAGATAGCCTATCGCGTGGCAGATGCTTTCTTTGGCGAGGATGTTCCTGCCGATACGCTGAAACAGATTGTTTATGACACACTCAGTTTCGATGTCCCTCTGGTCCGGGTGACAAAGAATATTTATTCGCTTGAGCTGTTCCATGGTCCGACGCTTGCCTTTAAGGATGTAGGCGGTCGCTTCATGGCGCGTTTGCTGGGATACTTTATCAAGAAAGAGGGCAAGAAGCAAGTCAATGTGCTTGTTGCTACCTCCGGTGATACGGGCAGTGCCGTTGCCAATGGTTTCCTCGGTGTGGAAGGCATACACGTCTATGTGCTCTACCCGAAGGGAAAAGTCAGTGAAATCCAGGAGAAACAGTTCACTACCTTAGGGCAGAATATCACGGCTATTGAGGTCGATGGTACGTTCGACGATTGCCAGGCTTTGGTTAAATCCGCTTTTATGGACCGCGAGCTCAACGAACATCTGCAACTGACCAGTGCCAATTCCATCAACGTGGCGCGTTTCTTGCCGCAGGCATTCTATTACTTTTATGCCTATGCTCAACTGAAACGTGCCGGCAAGGGAGGCAATGCCGTCGTGTGTGTACCCAGCGGTAACTTCGGTAACATCACTGCCGGCCTCTTCGGCAAGCGTATGGGACTGCCCGTGGAACGCTTTATCGCTTCCAACAACCGCAATGATATCTTCTTCCAATATTTGCAGACAGGTGTTTATACGCCGCGTCCCAGCATCGCTACCATTGCCAACGCGATGGATGTGGGCGACCCGAGTAACTTTGCCCGTGTACTCGACCTTTACGGAGGCAGCCATGCCGCCATCTCTGCCGAAATCAGCGGTGCCACTTATACCGACGAGCAGATTGCCGAAACCATGCGGGAAGTGTGGAAGAAGGACCATTACCTGCTCGACCCGCACGGAGCCTGCGGCTTCCGGGCCCTGGCCGAAGGACTGAAACCCGGCGAAACGGGCGTATTCTTGGAAACGGCCCATCCGGCGAAGTTCAAGGATACAGTGGAGAAGATTATCGGTGAAGCCGTAGAAATACCTGCCAAGCTTCAGGCCTTTATGCGCGGCGAGAAGAAGAGCCTGCCAATGTCGAAGGACTTTGCGGACTTCAAGCAATATCTGATGCATGTATAAAGAATGGGACGTCAGTAAAGAAAAACACCGGATTGCTTGACATTGCCTTTCGGATGTTGTATCTTTGTAACTGCAATCTTAGTTCAGATTCAATTTTAAATTAGCATAAAAGGAGAGGCGTCGCTTCTCCTTTTTTGTTGTGTTCTTCCGTCACTTCATTTGCCAAACCTTAGGGTCTACTCTCCTAAACCAGTGCTTTGCAGATTTAATCCTCCACTTCAGCAAGCGGAATGGTGGGCATTTGCTTGGAAAATCCCGGCGGTTTTGACGAAAAGCTCGGATGTTTTTGACGAAAAGTCCGGATGTTTCGGATGAAAAGCTCCGAGCTTTCGGATGATATGTTCAGCGCTGACAGATGGTGTGTCGAGGATAAACGGATGATATGTTCGGGACGGATACATGGTTTGTTCCGGCTATATGAACGGACGATCATGCGTCTGTTCCGTTAATCTTCCATAAATCTGCTCTTGACAAGATTGGCTGCTTTATTCTGTATCGGGTTCTTCCCGGATGATGTTTATCATGCTGCCCAACTTATGATGGTTGTTCCATAGCACAAGCACTTCAATCTTCCGGAGACTGTGCCGGTAAAGAAGCGTATAGTCGGGATGCGGAATGATGTACCGTATGTTCTCTGCTTCGGTGGGCTGTCCGATAAACGGATTCAGCGTGACACGGTACAATGCATTTTGGAACAAGGTGTACAGAGTCCCGCCACACCGTTTGTTGCCATCTCCTTCTTGCGAGGAAATCAGCAGGTCCTTCAGAGCTTCTTTGGCAAGTGGCGACCAGATTATTTGTTTAGCCATGCTTCCACCTCCTTACTGATTGTGACATCCTCTTGTCCTTCTCCCTCATCCAGTTGCCGGCAGGCTTTCTTAAGGTCATGGCGTAGCCGGGTGGAGAATGCGAGGACTTGCTTTGTTTGCTGGGACGATTGCTCTTCTTTAACTTTTGCCATAACGTTATCTCCTTTTTCCTTAAAACATTTCAAAGTAATGAATTGTTTGAGGGGAAAAATACGAAGCTGATGAAAGATAAGAAACTGGAAGCCAATCTCAGTATGGTTGCATCGCGCGTCATGGCGGGGTTGAATATGAATGGATTGAAATTTCTGCTCCCTTTGTGGCTGGGTGCATTGACAGGTGTCACGGTGCGTTGTGTCTTTGCTGCCGTGGCATTTTGGATAACAAGCTGGTTTGTAAAGGAGGCACCGGTCACAAGGCGGCAGCGGATAGGGCTGTTCTGTCTGGGAGCTTTCGGACTCTACGGGTTCATGTTCTGCTATCTGCTGGGCATCAGTAAGACGACTCCGGTTTCCAGTGCCATCTTCAACTCCATGCAGCCCATTTGGGTCTTTCTGATATCTGTCTTTTTCCTGCACGAAAAGGCTACGCTGATGAAGATAATCGGCATAGCGCTGGGTTTTGGCGGTGCGTTGTTGTGTATCCTTACGCAAGGCAGTGATGACCTGGCGCACGATGCGTTTACGGGCAACATGCTCTGTATGGTGAGCTCGCTGGTCTTTGCCGTTTACCTGATTGTGAGCAAGAAACTGCTGGAAGAGGTCGGGGTAGTGACGATGATGAAGTACATCTTTGGCGGTGCGGCAGTAACGGGATTGATTGTGTCGTCCATTATAGGCTGGGATGCACCCTTGCTTACGGATGCCTTGCATGGGGAGTGGCACTGGGTGCCGTGGGCGGTGCTGGCGTTTGTGCTGGTTTTCCCTACTTACCTCAGTTACTTTCTGGTTCCGGTGGGCTTGAAGTATCTCAAGACGACGGTTGTAGCCATGTACAGCTATCTGATACTGGTGGTGACTACCGTTGTTTCCCTCACCTTGGGGCAAGACCGTTTCAGTTGGACGCAAGCCGCTGCCATTGCCATGATTTGTATCAGCGTGTACTTTGTTGAAGTGGCGGAAGCGAAGAAGTAGTGACGAATACCAGGTATTCCCCTTCCGCCTCGATGGTGAATTCTGTACTGGTGCATTCGTTGAGTGTGCCTTGCCACCAGTTGGTGAAATCGCTGAGGGGATAGACCAGTCCTTTGCCATGCAGACCGTGTGCAGTGAAGTTGATGATGGATACTTGCTGTCCGGGATGGCTTGGGAAGGTACGGGTACTCCGGCAGGGGATGAAGATGCCGTAATCGGTATAGGTACGTACATCGGCTCCGGCACGGAGATAGTCGATGAGCAGGCTGATATTTCCCAGTGTATGGTCTTCACGTTTGCCCGTGGCACCGATGATGGCGATACGGCGTTTGCCTTTCGCCAGCAGGAAGTTGACGGCTTTAGTCTGGTCGTTGGTCTCCTGGTCGCTGATACGGTGTAGGATATGTCCGAACTTCCGGCGGTTTTCATCACTGAGGGAGTCACCGTCGCCGATGATTACGTCGGGAGTATGGCCCCGGCGGATGTATTCGTCCGCTCCGCCGTCGCAACAAACCACGTAAGGCGCTTCCGCCAATATCTTTAAAGGTAGGGGACTTGCAGGATATTCCCCATTCGCCAAAACTACGGCATCAATAGTTAATAATTGCTTGTTGCTCGTTGATAGTTCGTCTTTCATGTCTTTCTTAATCCCTAATCTCTAATCCTTCATCCTTGTTCATCATTTTCCTCCATTTGAAGTAGCCAAAGATAGCTATAATTGTGTAAAGGGCATATAGTCCGGCTGTAAAATCAAGTCCTTTGTAGATGTACAGTCCGGCGCTAACGGCATCTACCGCAATCCATGCCCACCATTGCTCTACATATTTCCGTGCCAGCATCCACATGCCGGCTATGCTCAGTGCGGTGGTGAAGGAGTCCAGCCAGGGCACATTGCTGTCCGTGAAGTTTATCAATATCCAGGCAATGCCAAGCAGAGCGGCGATGAATACGGCGGTAAGCGGCAGCAAGTAGCGCGCCGGCATATGGGTGATAGGAAGTTCCAGTTTTTGTTCTTCTGTTCTTGTGTCCTCTCCTTTCTGTCCTGCACCTTTCCGCCGCAAGATAGTCCGGCGCAGAAATGCTCCGTACTTCCACATCATCCAGCCGTAGATGGCAGCACCCAGATAATAGATGTTGATGCCGAAGTCTGCATACAGCCCCGCATCATAGTAGACAAAAATATAGACGGCAGGCATAATGATGCCCGCTATCCAAAGATAAATGCTTGCCCGGTACTCCAACCAGAGATAGAGAATCCCGACCACAGTGCCTATAATCTCAAGAGTATGTTCCATCAGAAATTGATTGCTATATGTCCCAATACATTCGTTCCCGCCTGGGCAGCGTAGCCGGCATAGTTGTAACGGACTTTTCCTCCGTTGTCGTCGTGATAGTATCCGCTGCCTGCGTATCCGTTGTTTTCGTATTCTTCATTGAACAGATTGTAGATGGTGCACCCTACGGTTACCGACTTTACTTTAGGCAACTTGAAGGTATAGGACAGATTCAGGTTGCTTACGAAATAAGCATCCAGTGTGCACTCCTCTTGCTTGGCGTTACTCATGTATTGCTTGCTGATATATTGTGACTGTAACGAGGCCTCGAATCCCTTGAACGTATAGCCGAAGCGGTTGTTCAGTATGAAGTCGGGAGAGAATGCGATGGGGGTATCCCCGTGTTTGATGACCCATGCTTCCGACCCAGCCTCCTCGTTTTCAAAAAGTGTCTCGGTAAAGTTCTGCACACGGTTCTTGCTGAGTGTGGCATTGATGTCCCATTGCAAGCCGCAGTCCAGTTTGATGCCAGCCATCAGTTCAATACCCGTACGGTAGCTGTCGGGCACGTTGCTGGCCATGGCTTCGCCTATCTCGTTCAGCTCTCCCGTCAGTACCAGCTGGTCTTTATAGTCCATATAGTAGAAGTTGGCACCCGCATGGAGCCATGAGTTGGCGAAGGTATATCCCAGTTCGTAGTCGAACAAACGCTCAGCCTTGGGATGTTCGGTGAAGTAGCCGTCGGTGTAGTTGTTGCGCGTAGGTTCTTTATGGGCTACGCTGAACGAACCGTATAGGCGGTGGTTGCGGTCGATTTGCCAGGACAGTCCGGCTTTCGGGTTGAAGAAGTCGAAGTCTTCGTCGATGTCCAGCTTCTGCATTCCCGGAGTGGCGGCAGTCCAGTTGTACTTGTCGTTCAGTCCGTTTATCTTGTAGTTGATGTGGCGGTATTGCAGGTCGAGGTAGGCGCTGAGGCCGCTTACCAGTTCATAATTGGCTTTCAGATAAATATTTCCGTCATTCTTTGTGGCGTTGTTGCGGTAGTAGTCGTGGTCGGGGTTCAGATGGCCGATATAGTTCTTTACCCAAAGCACTTTTCCGAAGTGGTCGCCGTCATAGCGGTTCAGTGCACCGCCTAGCGAGGCATGCAGACGGTCGGCTTTGTAGCTTACGGAGAAGATTCCACCGCCAAACCAGTTGTCCATTGCCTTCTTGCGGATAAGGTCGCTAACTTCTACCTTGCCGCCATTGTATTCGAAAGGCGACATACCGTACTCTGCCAACGAACGTTCACCTTTATATTCTTGATAGTATCCGTCGCCTTTGGTGTAATGCAGGCCGATATTCAGGTTCCATTGTGAGGTGAAATTGTGGTTGAACAGCAACTGGTAATTCTTTTGCGTATAGTTGTCGGTCTGGTCGTCATAGAAATGCAGTGCACCTCCTTCGTCCGTGAGGTAATGCTTCTCGCCGTTGTCATCTTTATAATATTCTTTGTTGTATATATGGCCGTCCCGGTCGGTGGCGTACATGAATCCGCAGGAATTATAACGCCGTCCGTAACGTTCCATCTCCTCCTTGCTGGCATAGTTCCATGCATGGTAAGTGCGCTCTTTGCCGGCAAAGGTTATCAGCTTGATAGAAGTGTTGTCATTGTAGTACCCTCCTTGCAGATAATAGGAGTTCAGTCCCACAGACGCCCGGTCTATATATCCGTCTGTACTGATGTTGGAGAGCCGCGCGTCGAACGACCAATGATTGTTGATGAGTCCCGTTCCCACTTTCACCGTCTCCTTGTGCGTATGGAAGGAGCCGTAGGAACCGTTGAATTCTGCATAGGGTTTCATGGAGAAATCACCCGTCTGCATGTTGATGCTGGCACCGAAAGCTCCTGCACCGTTCGTTGAGGTACCAGCTCCGCGTTGCACCTGCATGTCCTTGACGGAGGAGGCGAAATCCGGCAGGTTGACCCAGAATACCGTGTGGCTCTCCGCATCGTTGATGGGAATACCGTTAGCGGTGACGTTGATGCGTGTGCCATCTGTTCCGCGGACTCTCAGCGTGGTGTAACCCACTCCGGCACCGGCATCGCTGGTAGTAATGGCGGAGGGTGTCATACTCAACAGATACGGTAGGTCTTGTCCGAAATTCTGTTTTTTCAGTTGTTCTTTGCCTATATTGGTGAATGCCACCGGTGTGCTGTTTGTGGCACGTGTGGAGATGACTTCCACTTCCTGCAGGTTTATCACCCGCAGACTGTCTTGCTCTTGTGTCTGCGCACAGACACCCAGTGCTGCCATAAGGAGGCAGGTCGCCATTGCATGTCTCTTCATTTGCAATTGTTTCGTTTAGATGAATACAGAAAAGGGGAACTTTTCTTCTTTTCCCTCCGCCGGCATTACCCGGATCAGGTTAATGGGTATGATCTCAGCCCGTCGTATTAGGGCACCCCTTAGTTGAAATCGGGAGCAAAGGTAGGAGTTTTCGTCGAAAGTGGCAAGTTAAGTGAACGAAAGTCAGAGCTATTTGTTAATTTTGCAGCATTAATTTTAAAAAAAGAGTATAGTTATGTTATCATCTTTATTCATGGCAGCCTTTGCTGCCCAAGTTGCTGACGATGGTTTCAGCAAACTGCAGATATTCCTTCAGCAATTGATAGATTGGGGCGTAAGTGCCGGTGGACGTATTATTGGAGCTGTCATCATCTTTGTGGTAGGACGGTTCTTGATTTCCTTTCTTAGGAAAATGCTGGCGAGGTTATTGGCAAAAAGACATGTGGATGCCAGTATCCAGAGCTTTGTGAAAAGTTTAGTCAATATCTTGCTGACCATTCTGCTGATTATTGCCGTTATCGGCAAATTGGGAGTGGAAACTACTTCTTTTGCAGCTTTGTTGGCATCTGCCGGTGTGGCTATCGGTATGGCACTTTCCGGAAACTTGCAGAATTTTGCGGGTGGATTGATTGTACTGTTGTTCCGTCCTTTCAAGGTAGGCGACTGGATTGAAAGCCAGGGAGTGTCCGGAACGGTACGTGAGATTCAAATCTTCCATACGATTCTGACCACAGCCGACAATAAGGTAATCTATATCCCTAACGGTGCGTTGAGCAGTGGTACAGTGACTAATTACAGCCGTGAGGATACGCGTCGTGTAGATTGGGTGATCGGTGTAGAATATGGTGAGAATTATGACAAGGTAGAGAGCACCGTGCGTCGTATCATCTCCGAAGACAGCCGTATCTTGAATACTCCCGAACCGTTTGTAGCTCTTCATGCCTTGGATGCCAGCAGTGTGAATGTGGTGATTCGTGTTTGGGTGAAGAGCGGAGACTACTGGGGCGTTTATTTTGATATGAACAAGAAGATTTACTCCGTATTCAATGAGGAAGGTATCGACTTCCCATTCCCGCAGTTGACGGTGCATCAGGCGAAAGACTGAGTGGGCTACAAGTTTCAATTTACTGGCTATCAGCTACTATAAGTTACGGGCTACAAGTGTACTGCATTATCATACTGCAGGACACTTGTAGCCCGTAACTTAATAGTAGTCGGTAACTCCGTAATTTATTTATAACTTAATTCTGCCTCTATTTCTTCGCAGACATCTTGCTCCAGGTTGAGCAGCTGATTGATTTCTTTTCGTTTTTCCAAATCCGTGAAATAGCTCTCCACTACTGCATAGATGTTGAAGCCGGTTGTGGAACCCGCAGCCAAATCCAATGACTCAACCATTTTCTCTACTGCTTGATGAATGCGTTTCTTACTGATAAAATGCAGTTCATTACTATGAATTAAGCTCTTTTCCATGATATTTTCTGTTTTAGTTATTGTAGTTATAACATTCTATCAAGCAAGTAAGTTCATGTAGATTGAACAGATTTGACAGTCGGTCGAATGATATTTTTCCTATATTTGCAAAAAATATAAACGCGGCAATGAAAGAACTGTTTATAAAAATACTCCGTTTTCTGATGTTTGTACTGGTCGTAGCTTTGGGCTGCATCGGATATAACATCTATGAAGATACGTTGGCTGCTGTGTGGATACCCGTAGGGGTAGGACTTGTGGTGGCAGTCGTTACACTTCCTCTATATAAAAAATGGATATGGCTGACAACGATGGAGCAAAAGGCAGTGAATATATTGTGCCATGTGGTGTGCGTGGGTGTCATCAGTTGTTCGCTTTTTCTGGTAGGGAATTATCGGATGGCGGCTCCTGCTTCGACAAAGGAGGTGACGGTTACCGTACTTGAGAAGCTGATAAAAGAACATGAAAAGAGACGTAAAGTAGGCAAGCATCGTTATGTGTCGGACGGAGTACGTAAGGAATATTACTTAAAGGTGGCTTTCGAGGATGGAGCGATAGAGACCTTGCATGTTTCCACAGCCACATACAACAAAGCACGAAAAGGCAAACCGAAAGTCCTGACTTTGCAGAAAGGAGGTTTCGGATTGCCGGTGATAACGAAGGGGCTATAGTTTTCATCCCCCCATGCAAGACATCAGATGAGGAACTGAATGCTCTTCTTAAAGATTTCTGCGTACAAAATGTCCGTCAATCCAAATGGTGGCATGGTGTCCTTTGAATTTCAGTAATACATAATTGGGAGCTGCCGGGCCTTTATCTCCACCTTACCGGTGAGCACTACGCTGTTTCCTTCTTCCTGAAAGCACAAACCTGCTTTCGGATTGGCTGCACCTTTGTTTTAAGACTGTCTTTGCCGGTTGCCAACCATACGGTGGTGGCCCCTTCCGACTTGATATTGCTCATTGGAACGGGGCTGGGATGATATTCTTTATAGGTTGTAAAGATACAGATAAACTGATAGGGAAATCCCTATGTATAAATAGAGAGAATCACGGAAAAGGAGGTTTTTATCATACTACATTTGCTGTATGGATAAATACTAAAACTTTCTATTATGAAAAAGATGTCAGTTGTTTTAGGCTTGTTACTCGCTGTCTTGGTGATGGGCTGTGGCATTTATGAAAGCTACGGGTTTGATTATAAGCAGTTGAGCAGCATTGAACGTGGTATGAGCTTTAAAGAGGTGTGTACCATTTTAGGAGAGCCTGCATTTAGAGATTTGAATAAGGAGGGAGAGGCTTGGACATTCCGCGCTTATACTCCTGCGGGGTGGTCGGCTGTCAAGGTGTGGTTCAAAGACGGAAAAGTGGACGAAATGAAGAGCTATCTGGAGGATACTTATCCGGTTACCACTTCGCGGGACAAGAGTTTCATGAATGAGAAAAAAGAATCTTCCGACAAGAGTAGCGAAACAAAGGTAATAGTTTCGCCGGAAGGGAAACATTACATCAAAATGGGCTCGGTAGTAGTCACTCCCGAAGGCAAGCATATAATAGTACCTTGATTATACCAACATAATCGTTTCCGGATATAGTATAATGTGAATATACCTTTCTATAAAGTGTTGATATTTATAAAGTTCTATATTTTTTGCAGATTTTAGGTATATGTAGTTCAAAGAATGTTATCTGAAATGAAAAGAATGGGCAATGTTTGTCATTGCTCTGTCTTTATCTTATATTTGAGTAGATAATATAGGATATCATTTTAAGAAAGGAACTAATAATAAGATAATAATATGAAGAGTATTGAGAAGGCGACCAATAATATGAAAATGGTATATTCCATTTTGTGCAATCTTAAGAAGTGTACAATCTTTGAATTGCAGAAACTGACGAAGTTCAGGGATGTGGATTTGTGTTTGGCCTTGGGGTATCTGCTGCAGAATAACCAGATTTATCAGAAGCGTATTGATAACATGGTTTACTATGGAGTCATCGCAAAATGAAAAGAGATACAATAGGTTTACCACACATTTTGCTTACATGCTTGCATGGTGCTTTCTAATTGTTTGTTATACCGCATTTTACAGTATGTAAGCAGATGCCATGCAAGTATGTAGGCAAACTTTGCTTGCATGCTGTTTTTTCTTGTGCAAATGGCTGGTCTTCTTTCCGCAAAGAACAGCTCTTTCTCCTACTAAAAGCTTATTAATGACTATTGTGCACGGTTGTGATGCAGTTTCTTCACTATTGTGGTACGGCTTCTTCATGCTTGTGGAGAAGTCGTACCACAATAGTGCGCATGCCTAACTATCATTTATTCAGTGTATTGACAGCCTATGTTAGAGCAATGAAAGACTGATAGACTGTCTTTCATTGGCTGTGTGTCTACCTTCAAAAGAGTGATATGGTAGTGGATAATGTTCATGTTTTGCTGCTTTTTCAGTGAAAGAAATCATGAATATTTGGATACTTGAAAAAGAAGTCCCACCTTTGCACGCGAATTAGAAAACCAAAAGAGTTTTGTAATCCTCATCGGAGGGCTGTAAAAATGCCGGATAAGATGACTGGGTAAAACCAATCATTTTATCCGGCATTTTTTTGCTTTTGGGCAAGACAATAACCTATAAATATAGTTGAACATGAAAAGAGATGCAATTGATTTGAGTACACTGAATGTGTTTACATTGTTTCGGAAATATTTTGTTCCTACGTTGCTGGGTATGCTCAGTATGTCGGCCGTAACAGCGATTGACGGGATATTTGTCGGGCATGGAGTAGGTAGCGACGGGATTGCGGCCGTAAATATCTGTGTCCCTTTACTGATGCTTTTTACGGGAATCGGGCTTATGGTTGGTGCCGGGTGTTCTGTGGTCGCTTCTATCCAATTGTCGAGAGGCAAAAGCAAGTCTGCTCGGTTGAATGTGACACAAGCATTACTGTTTGTAACGATTGTTGCTTTGATACCCTCTGCTTTGATGATGGCTTTTCCGGCAGAAACAGCCCGGATGCTCGGCTCTTCCGAACATCTGTTGCCTATGGTGACGGATTATCTGCTGTGGTTTGTTCCGTCATGGGTCTTTCAGATATGGATAACGGTGCCGCTGTTCGTCATTCGTCTGGACGGTGCTCCAAAGCTGGCTATGTTGTGCAGCCTGATTACGGCTGTAATCAATGTGGTGCTCGACTGGCTGTTTATCTTTCCTTTTGGCTGGGGAGTCATGGGAGCAGCATTTGCCACTTCCATCAGCATCATGGCCGGCGGACTGGTGGCGATGGTCTATCTACTGTTTTATGCTCGGCATTTGCGTTTACAACCACTCAAATGGAGTGTCAAGAGCCTGCGGCTTTCCGTGCGGAATATTGGTTACCAGTGCCGTATCGGTCCTTCTGCCTTATTGGGAGAGGCAACGCTTGCTGTTCTTATGTTCGTCGGGAACCAGGTATTTATGTCCTATCTGGGGGACGATGGCGTAGGGGCATTCGGTATAGCGTGCTATTATATTCCTTTTGTTTTCATGGTAGGTAATGCTATTGCACAATCTGCCCAGCCTATTATCAGCTATAATTTCGGACTGGGCTACAAGGAAAGAGTGATGACGGCGGAACGTATTGCGTTGCTGACGGCTGTGGTCTGCGGTGTGGTTGCAACGGTGGCATTCACTGTTTATCCTTATCTGCTGGTTGGCCTTTTCATCAGTCTTGACAGTGAAGCGGCGAAGATAGCGATACACGGTTTCCCCTATTTTGCAAGCGGCTTTGTCTTTTTCATTGTGAATATTGCTGTGGTAGGTTATTTTCAGAGTGTTGAAAGAATAAAGCCAGCTACGATTTTTGCTTTGTTGCGTGGCTTTGTTTTCCTTATTCCGAGTTTTATTTTGTTGCCGAAGTTCTTGGGTGTGTCGGGAATCTGGTTGGCAATGCCACTCTCGGAGGCTTTGACAATCATTGTGATTCTGCTTTTTGTTCTGAAGCATCGGTATGCTTATAAAGTTTCCAGCCAACTCATTACGTCGTAGATGCCTTTAAAAAAACGAGGTTGTGCCAACGTTTTGACATAACCTCCTAAAACCGTAACCTAAGATTTCTAAAATTGGCGAGATTGGACAATCATACATTTGTATGAACTCTATATATTTGCAAATTATATCGTTATAGATGAAAAGTAGCACTGAAAATATATACAAACAGAAAGTCAATCAAGTAATTGATTACATAAATTTTAATCTGCATCAGCCATTGCAATTGAATGTAATAGCCGACATAGTAAATATGTCTCAACGGCAATTGCTCCGTATGATGGGTTCTGCTTTGGATGAACCATTATACTCTTATGTGGCGAGGCAACGAGTAGAACGAGCTGTACTATATATGCAAACTGAAGACATGAGTTTACAGAATTTGGCTGGGTTAGTCGGCTACGATAATCCGCAATCGTTCTCCAAAGCATTTAAGAAACAATTTGGTATCTCTCCCAAAACATATATCAGCAGATTAAGGATGCGATTAAAAGAGTGCGAACATGATGGAAAGGAGTGCGAATTGCATTCTGAAGTCTACAATTTCGAGGGATTAAATTTAGTATATATCCGTATATGGGGTAAGTACGGAGAGGAAGAACCTTATGAAACAGTATGGAGTAAATTGATACATTTCTTAAAGAGCAATGACTTACTTCTGCCCGATACACGTTTTATTGGGTTAAGTTTTGACGACCCTAATGTGACAAACCCTAATCAATGTCGTTTCTATGCTTGTGCATCGGTACAAAAGGAAATTATGCCTACTTGTGAATTTGGTACAATCCGGCTACCACAAGGTAAATATGCGGTCTATACGTTGCAGGGGTATTATACAGATTTGCAGGACTGGTATAACATCATTAACGTAAGCCAAGAATATTCACTTCGTCATGGGATGTCTTTTGAGGAGTATATCAATTATTCAAAAGAAAATAAAAAAGAGAGTATCACAAAAATCTACATACCGATAAAATAAATAAAAGCATGGAAAATAGTTTACCTAAATATATAACTCTAACAGAGGATAATATAGATAAAGAACATATCTGCTGCGCATTCTCTGACAAAAAATGCTTGGAAGGATATGAGTCCAAAAAGGAATGGCTAAAAAAGGAATTTGCTAATGGCTATGTTTTTAGGCGGCTTGATGCACGAGCCAAAGTTTTTATAGAATATGTTCCTGCTGAATATGCGTGGCTTCCGGTTACTGCCCCTAATTATTTAATGATTAATTGTTTTTGGGTTTCAGGGCAGTATAAAGGTCAAGGGCATGGATATAATTTGCTCCAATTTGTGATTGAAGATGCAAAAAAGCAACAAAAAAATGGATTGGTTACTGTTGTAGGTACAAAAAAGAACCATTTTATGAGTGATACGAAATGGTTGCTGCAACATGGCTTTAAGGAAATAGAAAAACTTCCAAATGGATTTTCATTGTTGGTAATGAGTTTTCATGAGAATAGTGCAGTTCCATATTTTAATGATTGCGTCAAAAGTGGAGAATGCCCCGACAAACTGGGAATAGTGGCTTATTATTCTAATCGTTGCCCATATACGGATTATTATGTAAATGGAGTGTTGCGTGTTCTTGCGCAAGAAATAAATATTCCTTTGAAAGTAATTAAATTGGAAACGAGAGAGCAAGCACAAAACTCTCCTACACCAGCTACTATATTTTCTCTTTTTTACAATGGGAAGTTTGTAACTACGGATTTAAGTATTTGTACTGAGTCTAAATTTACAAAACTATTAAAGTAGTAAAATGAAAGAACTGGTTAATAACATGTTAGCTGAAATAGAGGTCAATATATCTGAAATCGACCTCTACGGTTATGATATTGTTGAAACTTTTCTTTCAATAGTGCGTCGTTTGCAAGCGGTTCTCAATGATTTAAAAACAAAACTGCAAATTCATTCCTTCTATAAGATTTATCGGATAGAAACACAATGCCCCGATGGTAGTAATGATGTAATCAGAAACTATATTAAGTAAAGAACTGGATAACCTGACCTGCTTCTTTAACCGTAATCTGGACTTTTACCAATATTATCGTTTTCATTCGACCTTGTATGATGAATATTATGTTGTTCGTGGAAAGTTTGATTTACGCCTATGTACCGATAGCGCACAATTCGATAAAGACCTGAATTTCTCAACCTTGTTTCTTCGGGTGGCATTAACAATGGCAACGTGGGAATAAAAGAAATGATGAATTTTCTCAGTACGGTGCTCTAAATGGAGTTAGGCGATTATTATGCCGCTTATATTGCCATGAAAGAACGGAAGAAGGATTGGACGGCATATCTTAGCCGTTTGCAAGACAGCTTAGTCAAACGAATGGACGAAGGATAGTAAATGACAAACTTCTGTTTTTCTTTTCGCCAGTATTATATTGCTTCAATATTATAAATCAACCATTTAGTCTTGTTGGGGTACCGTGCTGTGGATGCTTTCCAGCATAGAATTGATATGTACGGCTTCTGCGGTTCTGCCGGAAGCCTTGCCTAACTTCACGCTCCAGTGAGCCGGATTTATTTCCAGTTTGGTGTTGAACTGGGCTACAACTTGGTCGATAGTGATACGTGCGATAATCGGTGCGTTGCCGTTCTTCTTTACTGCATTTCGTTTGACGAAATAGAGTAGCTTGAAAGTACTTCTCATAATCTCTTTTTTAGTTACAAAATTAAATTGATGAACTGAAAATGAGATATTTGCAGTACGGACAAATCAAGACAACAAACCGACAATTTCAGACATTCCGTGACCTAAAATCCGAAAGGTCGGACAGGTCACGAATTGGTCACGAAAGTATGTCTTTTTGTGACCATTTCGTGTCTTAGGTCACGGACTTTATACAAAGAAAAAACTCCTGCAATACCTTGATATTGTAGGAGTTGTCTTTTCTTTGTCTGGTTTTGTCCAGCTTCTTGGTGATCCGCCTGGATTTTGTACCTTTCGGTTATTTCCTTGCGTTATCTGTTTCTTTTCCAAGACCCTATGCCCTGTCATAAAAGGGTTCATTATTAGGATGTAACACAAAAAGTGTAACACATTAATTAACTCGCACGTGATTTTGATGTTGTTCCTAACCACAATGCAAAGGTAGTGCAAAATCTTCGAAATATAAAATATAATGAAGATATTTATATGTATGCGTGAAAAACGGATAAAATTTAAAAGATCCAATTATTTTTTATTTCATCCGTTTTTTAATACTTTTGCACATTAGAATAAAAAAACGTTGAAATGTCTTCTAAAAACACAAACTTTTCCCGATGGGCTCCATCTCATAAGAACAGTTGGCCTTATAGAATATTTAATCAATATAATGCAGAATTAAATAGAATTGTTATGGCATATACTTCTGCAAATAAGTTCACATATTCTAAATTGAAATCAGATGGGGCAACATGGGATGACAAAGCTGTTAATTTTTTGTATACCAACAATAATAATGAGATAACAATCAGAAACTGGTCCGATACATTTAACCAATTTGATAATTGGGTTAGATTAAATGAATTATTGGCTGTTTCTGCGTATTTTGAGACCTATTTATCTGCAATTATAAGTTTATCTTTTGAATCCGATCCTGGACTATTAATAGGAAGCAAACACAGTATTGACGGTATCAAACTTTTTAAAGATGGTCACAAATTCAAAAAAGAAGATTTTAAAGATAGGATTATGAATTGTACAAAAGGTGACTGGAATTCTAGAATATCATATATATCTTCAATTTTTGGCACTATTCCCACAAGTTTAATCTCATATAAATCAGAATTGGAGAAAATGAGAAATCTTAGAAATAAAGTCGGACACGCTTTTGGTCGTGATATAGAATTATCAAGAGATTATTCATTAACAAAGATACATGGTATGGAGACTTTAAAGATTTCAACTTTCCTTAAATACCAAAAGATGATAAAGAAGGTTACAGGTGACCTTGATAATATGTTAATGAACAATCATATTGGAAACTTTCAGCCGTTATACTATTACCATAATAATTATTCATCATTTCGAAGTTTGAATAATGATGGTGAAAGAATGATAGCATTAAAAAAATCAATAGGTAGAGATACGGAAGAAACTTATTCAAAAGATTTTTGCCGATGGATAGTCAACTATTATAACAATTTGTAAATTTCTCAAATATAGCTACACTCGTTGATTCAAGTTACATGTTGTTCTACTATTTTCACACTTTTAAAGTATGAAATAAGAGTATGATTCTTCGCCCAAACACAATAAAACCTAAATTCTGACTGATTTTCTTTTCTCCTTTCGTCCCTTTGCGTCTTCGTCTGTAACTTCGCAACACAATATTTCAAAAATTAAGCGTATGAAGACATTAACGAAGAAACAAAAAGAAGCAAATGGAGAGAATCTCTCTCGCATAGTGGATGATGCTGCCATCCTTTTGCAACGGAAGGCTGACTACGTGATGAATATAAAACAGGTAGCAGACTATCTTGGCATATCTATGGACGCAGTCCGCAAACGATGTCAACGAGGACAACTTCCCTTCCATAGAAGTGCCAGCCGGTTGTACTTTAGCCGAATGGAGATAGACGATGCTATTCTTGACCGCGAAATGTTGACGAAGTTTGCATAAAAGAGGGTCTGCTTATGACGTATATTGACTACATGAACCAATTTTGGCGACTGGCGGACTACGAATCCTTTGCTGCAAGCGAAGTCGCTCTTTATGCCTTTCTTGTCAACGAGTGCAACAAGTTTCATTGGCAAATGCCTTTCTCTTGCCCTACCTTTCATGTTTGCAACCGACTTCGGATGTCAAAACAAACATTGGTAACAGCCAGAGAACGGTTGGCGAAAAGAAAACTGATAAGTTTTACCAATGGAACGACTCGCTTTCAACCGTCTAAATATTCGCTACTTGAATTGACGGAGGACTTGTCAGTACACTTGACGGAAAACTTGCCCCTTAATAATAAAGAAGTAGATATAGACAAAGAAGTTATAAATCAACGCACGCACGAAGAACAATCTATGTTTCCTATTGAAAAATTGGAAGAAGTTCTTTCTATTGATATAGAATGGCAGGGAAAAGTAAAAGAATATTTGTCAGGTAAAAATATGGTTGCATCATCAACCGATATGGCAACCTTGCTGGCGCAATTCTTTCGTTATCTTCACGCAAGTGGTGTCAATCGTAAAACAGAGGAAGACGCTAAACGGCATTTTGTTAATTGGGTATGCAAACAGGGAAACTGTAAGCCGTCTATGTCGCTTCGTAAAAACACGTCGCAACAGGGACTTATACTTGCAGATGATTCATTAGATAAATACAAACCTATCGAACAATGGCAATGATGAGATTGACAAGAGAGAATTTTCAACGTGCTATTTCAGAGGCACGGAAAAATGATGATGACTATGCACCAATCCCTTTTAGTTTTGGAATCCCTAATGCCAAAGAAGCTTTAATAGCTGGACTTGAAGAAGTCATGCGTCACAAGGTAGAATGGCTTGCCGAATATGACCAAATAGTAAATTGGCTAACTGACAATCAAGGAAAAGGTCTATTGCTGATTGGTCCACCAGGAGTCGGGAAATCCGAAATCTGTATGAAAGTTGTCCCTTTGATATTCCGAATGGCATTGCACAAAGTCTTTTCACGATACCAAGCAACAGAACTTTGTAATGAAGCAACATATCGTACTTCCTTGCGTCAGCAATTCATTGCCATAGACGATTTCGGCATTGAAGGAACATTTTACGATTATGGTAATCCCCATATCGTCTTTTCCGAAATTGTCGATGGTATAGAGAAACACGGGACTCTACTTGTTACCAACACAAACTTAACCTTGGAAGAAATCAAAGCCAAATACGGACTCCGCACTTTCGATCGTTTGAGAGCCAACATGTGTATAGTGGTGATTCGGGAGAAGTCGTTGAGAGGGAAGTATGAAAAACTGTTCTGAACATTATACATTTTTGCTTGATACAGAACTGTTTCTGTGGTATCCTATTTTTCTTCTATTTTAACATTGTTAAGCCCCCAATGTTGCCATATTCCTTTGAATGTACATAATTGTCCTTCTTTTGGAGAATGATTCCATGGACATTTATGGCATGTAGAATCCACATCAACAAAATTCAATGGATTATGGCACCATGGCATCAAATTACATTGCAAATCACCCATAGACAGAATTCTAAATATTTGGTTAAACACTTTAAAATAAACGAGGCAAGTAGAGTCTTCACATCCATTGGGTGTAATAAAATGGTATTCGTGTTTATTGGTCTCTATCAATGGAGCACCTGCATAATGTAATATTGACTGAAAAACGGTATTACATTTTACATAACCATGATCCACTATATCTATCCAAAACAATGGCATATGTGTTCTAATTTTGATAGCATACTTAATAATGGTATCTATCCATTTATGATAGTCATTAAAATATTCGTCATTTAAAATAATATGCATGTTGGACTTAACATCTTCTGCAAATCTTTTGAAATTATCCAATGGATCTACTTTAACATTAATATCATAAATCTCCCTATATTGTTCCAATAGATAATAAAGATTGTCTGGAGATTCTGGAACGAATTTTATTTCCTTAATCCATTTTATCATTTTAACAAATTCATAACCAGGGTTAGAGAACATTAAAGCTTTATTGCATAATACTAAAATGTTTCTATAGTCATTTGTTAGTATGGGATAAAGAAATTCAGCAACTTTATATGCTGTATTATAAGGAAAATCTGGAGATGATTCAAAATCTTTCGTAATATGTTGTTCTATGAGATATACCATTCCTTCATAGATTTCCCTTGCCCCAAAAGAACATATTCCCTCTTCTAGTTCATTTGTCTGATATTTTATAAAAACAGATTCAACAGAACGACATTCATCTATTAGAATTGTATTACATGGGTCTAGAACAATATCAATAACATCAAAATACTTAATCTCTTCAGAATCTCCCCAAGATAATTTTGAGATTTGTTGATTATTTCTTGTAATATCGCTCAATACAGTTTCAGACAAAGGTATATTAATTGGTTCTTCACTGTTCTCTTTAAGCCAATTTATCATATTCATAAGAACACAGAAATCCGAATTTATACGTTCCAAACCATGTAAAGTTGTAAAACTTTGCAAAAAATGGATGTACTCATGTACAAACAAAGACAATTCTCTATCATTCATATTTTCACCAAACGATAAAGAATCAATCTTCATAGAAAAAAAAGATGGAATGTAAATACCACAAGTCCTATTAAAGAGATCTTTCATATCAATAAATTTAGTAATTATGAATTTTCAAACGGCCTTATATCCTCGCATGTATTATATTCACCTTCATCCGTCAACCTGTATTTTACTTTTATTCTAATCATCTTATAAGGTTTAGGTTTAAAGAAGAGTTTAGGTTCCCATATGCATGTAAATAATGAATACTCATTAGTCTTGTTTCCTAACTGCTTCTCAATAGAATTATTTCGCAATTCGGGATGTTCACTGATTTTCAATAATGATAACCATAGTCCATGAGAATCATCGTAGTTACTAAGTTTATATTTCTGAATATCTTCTTTTGATGGATTATGAAATTTCATGAACGGGCGGTCATCATATTTCATAATATACATCATTTGTGAGAATAGTTCTGTACGGCAATTCAGAACTAATATTTTAGTGTTATTGTATAGATATCGATGATTGCTTTCTTTGGTGAGTCCGTTAATCCTACCAACATAAAAATCCAAATAAACGCCAAACAATATAATGTAGTGTTGTTCATTAAGTTGAAGTCTATCTAAAGCATCAAATAAAATATCAGATGAAATCTTATAATCCAACGAACTATGTTCTTGGTAAAAAGAACTTGCAAAAAGATGATTAAAATTATCCAACATATATGAAGACATACTTTCCGCAATATCAACATAGCATATATCGGATTTTTCTAGAAATGCAGAATTTGGGAACGGCATAGTTACCGAAGAATTTAAATTATAGCAAGTGTCTTGTTCAAATTTTGAGCCAATCAATTCCTCATATGGTTCTAAAGCCTTTTTTATATTTGCGACCAATTCATTCTTTTCTTTTTCAACCTTGTCATCACTCAAAGATTGTTTTTCTTTAACGATTTTCGTCTTACTCTCGATTCCTCTGATCATTTTATCAACTAATTCGTCCGGAGCATCTAATTCGTCTTTACCAAACTGAACTTTTTTATCTTGTAATTCTTCAGTAAAGCTACGTGATAACACAACGGAAAGTAATTCCTCATTTTGATATACCTTTTTCAGCCAAAATTTGAAAACGAAAAGATTATCCTTTAGCTCGACAAGTTCCGCTAAAGTTTCGGGAAGAGTACCCATATTCAGTACCCTTTCATATCCATAGCTCCATTGGATGGCATATACACGATAAGCCAAAAGGGCAAGATAACAGTTGGCCGCACCGATTATTTGTCCATCTGTAATACCATGCATATTGGGCATTTTGTATTTGCTTTCATAATACAATGGAGTATCTCTATTGAATCCATTAATTTTATTGAATATAGTTATGATTTCTCCTATATTTGACGGCACCAATGGATATGATGGAGGAAAAGAGTTAGAAAAGGATAACATCAAGTTTACCAAATCATATTTGTTCTGTTGTACCAACATTGCACATAGCATGATGTGAAATTCAAGAAAGTTCTCTCTTTGCCAGATGTTTTCTTGAATTTCTTCTTTTGTATATGGATTCCCCGTTTCGGGTTTAATGTCAAAAGACGTAATTTCCCTCATTAACAATTCATACCTCTGTGAGGCATTTTTCCAATATTCCATAATCCACTCATCTCGATCATAGTATAATTGTATCCGCAAATTCCTCCAAAGATATCTATAAGTTGTATCAGATATTATCGAATTATGAAAAATAAGGGATGTTAAAATTGAATTGCTGTTATTTACGGAAATAGGTCTGCGTTCGTTTTTGCATAAATTCTCATTAATACGAGAAACTCCCTCATAATAATATTGGTCAAATATACATTCTTTGTCCTTTGCTTCTCCAAACTTTTTCCTAACATATTCATAAAGGATCGTGTGAACAGATTGCACTAATTCGTCATCGACAGAACAAAGCAAAACAGAAGAAAGATCTACCCATTGTGTAAAATATCGTTCCTCACCTTCCTTGACATTTTTCTCTTCAGCTTTGCGATAATCTTCTATTATCTCTTTATGCAAATCTCTAACATTATAATAAACAAGGATCTTTTCATACAGTTTTAATGCAAAGACAATCATTAAAATAGAAAAAGCACTTTGTATTCCAATTAATATACGACTATGGTCATTATCGTCCATTAGAAATGGGAACAATACAGCAATTATCAAGTTTATTATAAGTAAACGCTTGAACCATTTAAATACAAATTCTCCCATGAAACGTTCTGAGAGTTTAGTTGAATTGAACTTAGCATCTATTTTTTCAATACAACCAATAACCAATGGATATGAGAGACCAAAAAGTGTGGCTAAGATAGACAACACACCACTATATGTACTATTTACGAAATCAAACATCTATTCTTTGTTTAGATTATTAAACATCTGTCTATTCCAATGTTCTTGTCTCTTTGCATGGCGATTGACATCCTCAAAACCTTTTAATATAGAAGTGTTGATTGTGTCTATCTGATGTAACAAACAGTCTGATTTCTCAGAGATACAAGAACTGATATTTCTCATTTCCTCTAAGGCATATTTTACTATAGAATCTTTTTTTTCAACAATTCCTATCTCTTCTTTCTGGTTTTTGTTATACATTCCATTATTACGAAATGACAGATAGACTACGATAGGAATAAGTAAACAAAATAACCAATATTTAATATCTTGTTTCATCCTCTCTTCTTTTTGTTTTATGCAAATTTACAACAAAAGTGCAAAACCTCACACGAATTAACCGCTAAAGAACATTTTGTTTACTCTATTTTCACTTTATTTGCTTATTTTCTTCAAAAAACCTTCTTAAATCTCAATAATATCCTTTATTTTTGCTCTTCATAACAAAGGAATATCTATTAATCATGGAAGAAAACAAAGATATTAGATGCTACAACCGCATCAAAGTTGTACTTGCAGAACAAATGCGCACCAACAAATGGTTAGCTGAACAATTAGGAAAAGATCCTGCCACTGTTTCAAAATGGTGTACTAATAGTTCACAACCAGGAATTGAACTGCTTTTTAAAATTGCAGAGGTACTAAAGGTGGATGCAAAAGATTTGTTGTGGTCAACCAAAGAGTATGCAAACAAATAATCAAACATATAATCTCACGTTTACCGCTGGTGCATTGCTGATGAATGAGACATGTGCTGTGGCAGAGGTTTACTTGGAAACAGGTCGCGATTGGGAGATAACCAAGGACCGTGTTTTCAAGGAGAATCTTATGGAGAAGGAGAAGGTCTCTACAAATAGGAGATTCTTTTCTTTAGTGAAGCAACGTATCGAAGCGTTAAATGAAAGTGAACTGGAGTTATTGGTATCTGGCAACAATTCCGTAAAGCGTCTTATATTGTTCTTGGCTATCTGTAAGGCTCACGCTCTTATCTTTGACTTTATCTTTGTAAACGTCAGAGAGTGCTTCTTCAATATGCAGGAGAAAGTTACTCATGCCAATTTCAATGAGTTTTTTAACGAGAAGAAGTACATCCATCCCGAGCTGGAATCAATTACGGATTTAACGGTGAATAAGATTCGTCAAGTAGTTTTCCGTATTTTGGAACAAGCGGAACTTATTGAATCTGTTGATACAGGAATCTTGAGACGTCCCTACTTGCCAGAGAGAGTTGAAGAATTGATTGTGAAAGATGATCCTAAGTGGTTAGGTATCTTCCTTTACTCAAACAATGAAATAAATAATGCGAGAAGTTTGTATGAATAACCCTATACTTGATATGGACATCATCTTCGAAGGTGTCTATCAGAAACTGGTGTCGCCTGATTTCGGTCAGAATTTAGGTGGCGAACTTCCTTTGTTTATCCAGCAGATACCTGTAAGCAAACAATCGGAGTTGCCCTATCAGGCCAACAGGCTCGTAACACGCCTAGGCAAGCAAGGAAAGAAGGCCATCATCATAGACCTCTTTAACCTCAGTGTCAAGATACTTGATGAAGAGGGCATTCTACAGACATTGCTGGAGGAAGAAAAGGAACTCGACTCCGATGCAATTTCATCTACTTTGGATAGTATCTTAGATATAAAAGAGGTGGTAATACCTCGTATCAATACTATCATTCAAGAGCAAACACCTGACTTTACTTTTATCACAGGTGTTGGTAGAGTGTATCCTTTCATGCGTTCTCATGGCATATTAAACAACATTGAAGAACTTGCAGGTGAATGTAACCTCGTACTGTTCTTCCCTGGAGATTACAACAATCTTCAGTTATCATTATTCGGAATCATATCCGACGAGAATTATTATAGAGGCCACACCCTCAATGACATTAAATGTTCCTACGATAATATATAAGCATTATGATACAGGAGTTTATCTATAAGAAAGATATAACCCGTGAAATTAACGGAGTTATCAAGGCCGATAGTACATCTGCACTGTCAGAGGAAATTACCGAATACGTAATCACAGCAGAGCAAATCCGCCTCTTACCAAGATTGTTTGATACCTTGGTTCCACCACACAAGGCAAACTGTGTATGGATTTCTGGTGACTTTGGTAGTGGTAAGTCCCACTTGCTTAAAATCCTCTCTTATGTACTTGAAAACAACTTGGTCATTGACGGTCAAAAATGTGGTGACCTCTTTGCAGAGAAAGCCAACGACGACTTCGAACTCAAAAGAAACATTGTTACAGCGTGTAAAATTCCAACTGAGAGCGTACTATTCAATATCCAAGAGCTTCATGATGGATTGGGAAAGAATGTCAACGACCCTGTATTGACCATCTTCCTGAAGGTGTTCAACAAAAAGTTTGGCTACGATGAAAAGAAACCTGAGATTGCTGAAATAGAACGTTACTTCGACAACCAAGGCAAATACGAACTTCTGAAGTTAGAATACGAACGTCTTCACAAAGAGAAATGGGAAGATGCTCGTAAGGCCATTATGCTCAAGCTACATAAGTTGGCCGAGGTAGTTGCTGGTATTGAAGGTATAGATAAGGATACTGCTGAGAAAAATATCCGTGCCCAGATTGCTAATTTCAAAATGGACATCGATAGTTTTGTTGCCTTGGTAAAAGACCATTTGGCCAAGCAACCACAGAACAGTCGTTTCATCTTCTTTGTCGATGAGGTGGGTCAGTTTATCGGTAAGGACGTACATCGTATGCTCTCACTTCAGACTATCGCTGAGGGTTTGACCGATAAGACCGAAGGAAGAGCCTTTATCGTAGTGACCTCACAGATGGATATGGAATCAACTGTGGGCGATTTGAACGCACAACAGTCGCATGACTTCTCTCGTATTCAAGGTCGTTTTACCACTCGTATTTTCCTTACCAGTGCTAATGCTGATGAGGTAATCCAACGTCGTTTGCTTGAAAAGAAAGAAGATGCTCAAGCTATCTTATGTAAGGAATACGACAAGCAGAAGAATATCATCAAGAGTCTCTTCAACTTTGGTGACCAAAGCCAGTTCAAGAACAACTATAAGAATGATGAACAGTTTGCTCGTTGTTTCCCATTCATGGATTACCAGTTCAACCTGCTCCAGGCATCTATCATCGAACTGAGTAAGAATAATGCATTTAGCGGTAAGCAGCAATCGGTGGGTGAACGTTCCATGTTGACCATTACTCAAGATGTTGCCAAGCTATATAAAGACAAGGAACTTGACCAAATTGTCCAGTTCTGCGATATGTACGAAGGACTCCGTGGGGTATTGCAGACAAAAATCTCTTCAGATATCCAACAAGCAGAACGTACACTGAATGACGAGTTGGCATTGAAGGTGCTCAAGGCATTGTTCCTATTAAAGTATGTCAAGGGATTCCCATCAACTCTTGACAACATCACTCGTGTCATGTTGCCTACATTGGATACAGACTTCCCTGCATACCGTAGCGATATTCAGGAAGCCCTCAATAAATTGGTAAGACAGTCCTATATTGAAAAAGGTGCTAACGATGAGTATCACTATCAAACAAACGAGGAAAAGGACATCGAGACCGAAATCAAGAACGAGGATTTGCGTCCAGAAGCGACAAACGAAGAGTTGAAGAAAATCTTCCGTGACGAAATCTTCTCCGACTCAAAAATTAAGCTTTCAAACTACAAGATTTTCTCATACGGTAGAATGGTGGATGAAGTACTTGACGGAAGAGACTCTGACATGTTCATCCATTTCATCACTCCGTTGAATAACCTCATGAGCACAGCACACGAAAACATGTGTATGTACTCTATGCAGCACGCCAACCAACTTTGTGTTGTGTTAGGTGAAGACAAGTATTTGGCCGAAGACCTGGTAATGTTCAAGAAGGCTGATAAGTGCTTGACTCGTTTGCTCTCTCGCAATGATGATGGCTATCGCCAGCAAATTATCTCCGACAAGCGAAGAGTGAACAGTCGTCGTCGTGAGGCTATCGTAAACCGCTTGATTGAGCTTTCAAAGAATGCACGTCTCTACATCGGTGGTCAGGAACTGACAGACATCAAGTCTCAGGATTTGAAGAACCGTTTAACCGATGGTATGAAATGCCTTGTAGAGCAGGTATACACCAACTTGAAGATGCTTACTATCGATTACGATGATGCTATGCTTAAGACTATCATCAATAGCTCTACCAGTGGCACTATGTTCGGCACACTCGAAGACGATGTTTGTAGCATGGAGATATTCAATGAGATCTCTAAACAGAAGCGTCTTGCTGTACGTACCAAGATCAAGGATTTGGTTGACGTATTCCGTGGTGGTTCGTATGGTTGGTACGAGACTGCTATCCTCTGCATCATTGCCAAACTATATAAGATGGACAAGATCTCTTTCCGTTACAATGGTGCTCCAGTAGCTGACAGAGACATCTATACAGCATTAACCAACTCCAATCAGCAACAAAATACCATTGTTGACATTGAGGAGACTATTACTACATCGCAAATCACCAAGTTGAAGGGGCTTTATAAAGAGTTCTTCAATGACGAAAGTTGTGTGGCCATCAGTGCCAAGGATGTTCATAATGCTTTTATTGAGCGTATGAAGCGTGAAGTTGAAGACTTGGGTGCTATTGCCGGTCGCAACCGCTTTGAGTTTGTCAAGCCTCTCGACAATGTGGTTTCATCATTGCGTTCCATCGCATCAATGGTATATCCAGGTTTGTATCAAAGCATCAGTAAATTGGAAGATGCATTGGATGACAAGTTGGATATAGCAGATGAAATTGCATCATTCATCAAGGGGGCACAGTTCACCATCTTCGCCAAGATTGAGACCTTAAAGAAGGGTAATCAGGCTAACTTAAGCTATGTGTCTCAAGAGAATATTGAGATTCTGAATCGCATCTACGATAGCCGTCAGCCATGGAAAGAGATGACTAAGGCTAATGAAGCATTAACAGTGATTGCCGAAGAGATTAAGCAACTGCAAAACGAAGCGAAAGAAGAAGTCTTGGCTAAAATCAACGAGAAACTGGACAGCCTGAAGAGCATCCCTACCTTTGCAGAGATTTCAGAATCATTGCGTAGTCAAATCACGCTCTTCTTCACAGCATTGGAGAACAAGGCTGAAGAAGAAAGATACATCGGTAACTTGAAGGCAATGCATACCGACATCGATAATGCATACAATAACAGTCTCAAGTCTATCAACAAATGGATTGAGGAGGAAGCGAATAAGAAGGCCTCTCCTACTCAAGATGATACATCGAAACCACAGGCTCCAAAAGCTGATGCACCAAAGCGTCCGATGAAACAATTCGTTCAAAAGGCCAAGGCAATGGATGTGAGGTTCTCAAAACCTATGCTTGAGAACGAAGCCGATGTAGAAGCCTACATCAGTGAGTTGAAAAAGAAGATGATGGACTACATCCGTCAGAACAAGAACATTATGTTGAACTAATAAGTACATTAGATATGGCTACCAATACTGCCGCACTGAAGACATTTGCTCAGCAGACCCGATTGAAACTCCTGTCTTTGATCAAGACAAAGTTGGAGTTCATTTTAACCCAAGATACGGCTGAGCTTCGTGGTTATGAGACTCAGATTGCCAATCTGAAAACACAGATTCAGGCAAAGGGCAAGGACATCGTAGTGGAAGAAGTTGCCTACACTTGGTTTAACCGAGTGATGGCACTTCGCTATATGGATGCCAATGATTATTTAACTCCAAAGGTAGTTACACCTGCTATGGGACAGATGCGTCCCGAGATTTTGCAGGAGGCAATGAGCGGTAGTGTGGATGAGAATCTTCGCATCAGTCCCGAGGACTTGAACCTTCCCGAAGCGAAACTCTATCGCAAACTTTTGGTAGCCACCTGCAACCATTTGGGTTCATCTATGCCTTTCCTCTTTGAGCATATCAACGACTATACAGAGTTGCTTTTGCCCGATGACCTGCTTTCTGAACAAAGCTTTGTTTCGGATATCCGCAAAGGAATGACTGACGAGGATTGCCAGAATGTAGAGATCATGGGTTGGCTCTATCAGTTCTATATCACCGACCGCAAGGCTGATGCCGAAATTAAGAAGACCAAGAAAGGTGGACTCAAGAGTGACGAGCAGGCCGCTGCAACACAGCTCTTTACTCCTCACTGGGTTGTTCGCTATATGGTTGAGAACTCTTTAGGACGCACTTGGATGACGCTACATCCCGACAGCCGTTTGAAGGAGGAGATGCCTTACTATATCCCTACACCGGAAGGACAGACCGATACCATCCCTGAAGATATACATTCAGCTTCAGACATCAAGTTCATTGACCCCTGTATGGGGAGTGGACACGTATTGGTATATGCGTTCGACCTCTTCTGCAAGATGTATGAGGAAGAGGGATATCAGACTCGTGAGATACCTTCACTTATCTTGACCAACAATATTTATGGTATTGATATTGACCCTCGATGCAAGCAGTTGGCTGCATTCGCCCTAACGATGAAGGCTCGTGCTTATCATAGCCGTTATTTGCGTAGAGCGGTAATACCTAATACGATTGCCCTGGAGACTATTGAACATGATGTAATAGCATCTACAGGTGTATGGAGTAGCAAATCTACGATGTGGCAATTTGAGAATGTTGACACCATTGGTTCATTGCTTCAAATTGATCCGAAAGAGTGTTCTAAGATTCAGGTGGAAAGCGGTTTATTCGGGTCCCGCCAGCAACTGCTTAAGACACAAGCAGAATATCTTTCACAGAAGTATCATTGTGTGGTAACCAATCCTCCATATTTGGGTAAGGGATTCTGTGATGTGCTGAAAAATTATATCCAAGCTCATTATCCGAATAGTAAAGCTGATACAATGGCTACCTTTATGGAGCGTTGCCTTGATTATGCCCCTGTAAACGGTAAGGTTGCTATGATTAATATGCAATCATGGATGTTCCTTTCATCCTACGAAAACTTGCGAATTGACTTGTTGGAGAAATACAACATTGACTCGCTTCTTCATCTTGGTCCTCATGCCTTTGATGAAATTGGTGGTGAAGTTGTGCAATGTGCTACATTTACCATTGCCCAACACAAGCCATCAAATGATGGAGGTATTTACTATCGTTTGGTGGATGGAAGAAACAGTAGCGAAAAGGAAAACGCATTCTTGCGAAGAGAGAATGGCTTCTATGGTATCGACCAATCTAACTTCGAGAAAATTCCTGGATGCCCTATTGGGTATTGGGTGAGTGAGAAGATGATAGAAGCTTTCAGTAATTCCCAAATGTCAAATCTTGTTCCAGTAAAAAAGGGCTTGGACACAGGTAATAATGAGTATTTCTTGAAGTTTTGGCATGAAGTATCTTTAGACAAATTGGGAATAAGGAAAACAAGAGAAGAATTCAATACGGGATATAAGTGGGCTCCTCATGACAAAGGAGGTTCTTTTAACAGATGGTATGGTAATAATGAGTGGATCATAAATTGGGAAAATGATGGCGAGGAACTCAGAAATTCTACCGCTAACTTAAGAAGTGAGCATCTTTATTTCAAAAATGCAATCACATGGAATAGTTTATCTAGTGGAAAGATTTCTTTTAGGTATAGTAATAATGGAGCTATTTCAAACACTGCTGGTTCCTCGCTATATCCAAATGAATCAGATATATTAGCGTATTTAGGGTTTCTGAACTCTAAAGTTGCACAATATTGTCTAGACATAGTTTCTCCTACACTTAATTATAGTGCAGGACCTGTCGGAATGGTTCCTATAATTTTATCTAAATCATTTGATGACATAGTCTATGAGAACGTAATATCATCCAAACTCGACTGGGATGCTCACGAAACCTCATGGGATTTCCAAGAGAATGAATTAATTCGCTTGGTGAACAAACATAGACGTGAGACTGGAGTAAACAACTATCCTATGGAGGCTGTAATGATGGTCTATCAGGCAGAATGGACTGATAAGTTCAAGAAGCTTCACGCCAACGAAGAGGAACTAAATCGTCAGTTTATCAAAATCTACGGCTTGCAAGACGAGCTTACTCCTGATGTGCCATTAGATGAAGTGACTATTCTTCAAAAGGGTGAAATCAACATCGAGGATGGCGAGATTGTTTGGCACGAGGATATAGTTATCAAGCAACTCATCAGCTATTTGGTTGGTTGTTTCATGGGTCGCTATAGCATCGACAAACCAGGACTTATCATCGCCAGTCAGAACCAAGACCTTTCGGCATTAGACGTAAAGGTAGAGGGCATAGAAAACGGAGCGCAAGGTCGCATCGAGATTGACGATGACGGTGTGGTACCTATCCTTGCCGGTGAGTATTTCCCCGATGACATGACCGTGCGTATTGAGGAAGCCATCAAGTTGATCTTCGGTGAGGAGCACTTCCAAGCTAACCTCCGCTACATAGACGAGAAGTTGGGTAAGCCATTGCGTGAGTACCTATTCAAGGACTTCTTCAACGACCACATAGATGGAAAGATGTACCAGAAGCGTCCTATCTACTGGATGTTCTCATCCAAAATGGGCGACAAGCGCAAGAAGGGTTACTTCAAGGCGTTGGTGTATATGCACCGTATGGAGAGCGACACCCTGTCGAAACTCCATGCCGACTATGTAGTGCCTTACATAGACAAGATAGAGCAGCAACATATCGAAGCCGAAGACCTATCTTTGCGTGATGACATCAGTCAGGCAGCTCGCAACAAGGCTCGCAAGAGTGCCGAGGAGTATGCCGACCAGATCCGAGAGTTGAAAGACTTCGAGCAGGTATTGGTACAGATGGCCAGCCAGCGTCTGAGCATCGACCTCGATGATGGCGTGAGAGTGAACTATCCGAAGTTCTACCCATTGGTAGAGCCTATCAAGGGACTGGATAAAGAGTAAAAGAAACGGTTATGACAAAGGAAGAAATATACAAGTTGCTTCATAGCACAGAGACATCACGTGTTGAACGTACCATAAGTACGGGAGATATGGATAAATTTCAAGAGGCTATTTGTGCCTTTAGTAATGACATGTCCAATTCTCGCCAGAATGGTTATCTTATCATTGGTGCAAAGGACAATGGTGAGTTAGCTGGATTGAAAGTGGATGATAATCTTTTCAAGAAGATTTCAGGTATTCGCAGTGATGGAAACATTCTGCCTATACCGATGATGAATTGCGAACGATATGAGTTGGAAGGTGGTGATATTCTTGTTGTGGAAGTACAACCTTCTTTCTCGACCCCCGTCAGATACAGAGGTAGAACATTTATACGTATAGGACCAAGAAGAGATATTGCTACAATTGACGAAGAAAGAATCCTTTCTGAAAAGCGCATGAGCAATATGGCAACCTTTGATGCTTCGCCTTGTTATGCAGCAACCATTGATGATGTGTATATTGACATCATTAAGAATGAGTATATTCCTAAAGCGGTTAGTGCAGAAGAGTTGCAAAATGACACCAGAAGTATAGAACAACAAATGGCTGCATTGGGGCTATACGACATGACTCACAATTGCCCGACAAATGCTTGTATTGTGCTCTTCGGTAAGAACCCCAAACGATTCCTATTTGGTGCTTACCTCCAATATGTACGCTTCAACGGATTAGATAAGGGTGCTGAAATAGACAATGAAAAGCCTTTCTACGACTGTCTGGCCAAGATGATGCCACAATTGGAAGCATTCATTGACTTTGGAGTGATGAAGACGCGCCCAGTAGCCGTTAGCACCTTAAGGGAAAAGAATCAGTCCAACTATCCTGCAGATGCTCTCAGAGAGTTGGTACTGAACGCATGTATGCATAGAGACTACCAATCGAATATGCCTACACGTTTTTATCAGTTTACGGACCGCATTGAAATCATGAACCCTGGAGGTCTGTATGGCAAGGCACGTCCTGAGAACTTTCCAGAGGTAAACGATTACCGTAATCCAATCATCGCCCAAGCTTTGAAAGTGATGGGCTATGTAAACATGTTCAACAGAGGTGTAAGCCGTGTGAAGAGTATGATGGTTGAAAATGGAGGCATAGAACCTGTCTTCAATGTGGATAAGATTACAGCATTTGAAGTGATAAGTTATTCGGCTATCAAACATATTGATTTGCAGGAATGTATTGAGGATTTTCCTAAGATGTTTCCTAAGATGTTTCCTAAGATGATTGAGAAGTTGATACCAAGTTATTTTCAACTTGAAGATAAACATGCTATAGAAGATATTCTCAATTCTTTGACAGAACCAAAGTCTGCCAAAGAACTTGCAAGTATAGTATCATGCTCTGTCCGTACTGTTAAAGATAAGTATTTGGATAAGATGATCCAAGCAGAAGTTATAGCTATGACTTTACCAGAAAAACCAACAAGCAAGAAACAAAAATATAGGCTGATATTTGACAATGAGTGATTCAAATAAAATAAAGATACAGAGCATATTGAGCGACCTCTTCAATAAGCATCGCTACATCTTCTGGTATGACACGGATGGAGCCATGGAGGAGATTGTCTCAACCATCTGTATCGAGGGCATTGAAGTACTGATTCTGGATGGTAATCCATTCGGAATCAAGTACCGAATGCTGTGTGGGGAGCCGCAACCCGAACGTGGCTATCTCATCTATAGCAAGAGCGAGAAACCGGCCAATGAGGATAACTGGCTGCTCGACTTCCAGGAAGAGGGAACCATCTTTGCTGCTGACATGGCATCTATCTATTCTGCTGAGTGCAACATCCCATTTGAACTGAAAGCAAGTATCGTAGAGAAACATTTGGAGTTCTTCAAGACAGCCAAGAACCGTAGCAAATGTGCCACGATGGTACATTCTCGTATGAGTGCAAAGGATATCATCGATGTGATGCTTTCTATCACTACCGGATGTGCTATGCCGACCTATGATCAGCTGACCTTTGTATTGGCTAACGAATGTATAAACGAAGAGTCTGAAATGCTGAACAGATTGGAGAAATACAATCTGGACGGATACTATTGGCAGATGGTGAAAGAGGCATTCGGGTATGACAAGGGTAACAATATAAAGAGTCTGATACTCGTGCTCTTCCAAGATGAATTGAACAGCATCATCGGTCATGGTACGCTCACCAATGAAGCCCATATCTTCATGCATGACTGGCGTGACAGTCGTCAGTATGGAGAGATGTACAAAAAGTGGGCAGAGCAGTTGGAAACAGAACTCAACATCATGCACCAGATTCAAGCTGAGCCTCTTGACAAGTTGGTACATATAGAGACCTTCCCATGTGTAGATAAGGTGATTGCATTGCATCTTCAGATGGAAGTGAATAATGGTACTATACAGGCCGATAAGGTAGAAGCAATTGTCGATAGCCGTCGTAACAAACTGTTCTCTGACACAGCACAGCACACTATGTTGGCCCTATTGGTAGCTAGACGATTGTTCGAGGATATAGAGGTGAAGATGAATGGCTTGAACATCAACACAGCAGAAGAGGGTTTCAAGCTATATATCAACGAACTGCATACCATAGACCAGCATTATCGTCACTATTTTAGAGAGGCAAATCTTGCCGAGAGCAATAACCTCCTTGCTGATATTACTCCAAAGGTGGAACAGGTGTACACCAATAAGTTTTTAAGCGAACTGGTTAAGAAATGGCAACCTTTGGTGGATGCTATGGATAGATGGAGTATGGAAGGTATCTATTCGCAACGAAGTTTCTACAATGTACATATCCATCCATTGACCTCGAAAGGAAAGAGAACATTCGTCATTATCAGTGACGCATTGCGCTATGAGACAATGAAAGAGCTTCAACAACGCATTGCCTATGAGAACCGTATGGAGTGTACGATGAAAGACCCGATGCTCGGAGTACAACCCTCGTTTACTCAGTTAGGTATGGCGGCACTCCTTCCCCATCGAGAACTCTCATTCGACAAGCAATCGGATGAAGTATTTGCAGATGGCAGAAGCACCAAGGGTACTGACAATAGAACGAAGGTGCTGCAAAACGCTGTAGCTAAGAGTATAGCCATCAAAGCGGATGATTTGTTGTCCATACCTAATGGTAAGAATTGGGTAAAGGATTATGACCTTGTATATATCTACAGCAACACCATAGATAAGGTGGGGGATGCTGTGGCTACCGAAAAGAATGTGTTCAAGGCCACAGAAGATGAGATGGACAAGCTTCTTAGAATAGTTCGCTACATCCGTGATGCGAATGGAGCCAATATCTTCATCACCGCTGACCATGGTTATATCTACCAGAATGAGACTTTAGATGAAAGTGATTTCACCGACTTCAAGGCACAAGGAGGCACTTGCTTCATCGAGAACAGGCGTTTCGTCATTGGAACTGGTCTGTGGGATGGTAATGGTGCTAAATCTTGGAAGAGTGAACATGTAGGTGTTAAGGCTGGTGTGGACATTCAGATATGTAAAGGTATCAACCGTATCCGCAAGCAAGGTTCAGGTAGTCGATTTATCCATGGTGGAAGTATGCCACAAGAGATTGTCATTCCTGTACTACATGTAAATATCAAGAAGACCAAGGATGTGAGCAATGTAGATGTGGATATACTCGGCAAGCAGAGCAATATCACTACCGCTAGTCTGTCTGTAAAATTCTATCAGGTGGATGTGGCTATGGAAAAGACCAAAGGCGTGACATTACGCATGGGATTCTACGATGGTACTGGAGATATTGTCTCAGACTCAGTAGTGATGACATTCGATAGTGCAAGCAACGACTTTCAGCAGAGAGAGCAGAAACATACCTTCAGATTCAAGAATATGATTTCAAAATTGAATGGTCAGGAGGTAACATTGCGTATGGAACGACAAATTGAGAATACCGATCAGTATGCTCCATACAAGGAAGAGACATACAAAGTAAAAGTAATGTTTGAAGCAGAATGGTAGTTATGGATACACTCGATAGTAAATTGAATGAATATTATGCTGGCAAGGTAGTCCGTAAGGATTTGACCAAAAGCATCAAGGAAGGAGCCAATGTACCCAGCTATGTATTGGAATACTTGTTGGGCATGTATTGTGCTACCGACAATGAAGAAGATATAGAACGTGGGGTGGCCATGGTGAAACAGGTATTGGCCAATAACTTTGTTCGCCCCGATGAAGCAGAAAAAATAAAATCCAAGATTCGTGAACGTGGTCAGTACAAAATCATCGACAAGGTATCGGCCCAACTGAATGAACGAAACGACTGTTACGAAGGTCAGATCTTCAACATCAATATCAGCCGTCTTCATATTGATGACAGCTACATCAAGAAATATGAAAAGTTGCTTTGTGGTGGTATATGGTGCATCATAGATATGGAATATAACTATGATGAGAATACGAAAAGTAGTCCATTTCAGATTGTAAGCCTGAAACCCATTCAGATGCCAGCAACGGATCTTGATGAATATATCGACAACAGAAAGCACTTCACGCTTGATGAGTGGATAGAGGTTATCTGTAGAAGTGTGGGTATGGAGCCAGCTAATCTGGACGAGCAGACCAGATGGCACTTAGTGGCACGTATGATTCCGTTCGTAGAGAACAACTACAACATCTGTGAGTTGGGTCCTCGTGGTACGGGTAAGTCTTATGTGTATGATGAGTTGTCGCCATATTCCATACTTATCTCTGGCGGACAAACTACAGTAGCAAACCTTTTCTACAATATGGGACGTCGTACGGTGGGTTTGGTAGGAACATGGGATGTGGTTGCTTTTGATGAAGTGGCTGGTATCAACATGAAGGACAAGGATGGCATTCAGATTATGAAAGGCTATATGGCCAACGGTTCATTCAGCCGTGGCAAGGAAAGCATCAATGCCAACGCCTCCATGGTGTTTGTTGGTAACATCAACGGTAGTATAGAGAATTTGGTTAAGGTAAGTCATTTGCTCTCTCCTTTCCCTAAAGATATGATAGATACTGCTTTCTTTGACCGATTCCATCACTATCTGCCTGGTTGGGAGATACCGAAAATGAGACCCGAATACTTCACCGATGCCTACGGATTCATTTCAGATTATTTCTCGGAATGCTTGCGTGAGATGCGTAAACGAAGCTTCAGTGATGCCATTCATAAATACTTCAGACTGGGTAAAGACCTCAATCAGCGAGACGTTATTGCCGTGAAGAAAACAGTAAGCGGACTCTTGAAGTTGCTCTTCCCGGATGGAAACTTCGGAAAAGAAGATGTACGATTGTGTCTGGAATATGCATTGGTAGGTCGTAGAAGAATAAAGGAACAATTGAAGAAAATCGGTGGTCTGGAGTTCTATGATGTACACTTCAGCTACATCGACTTAGAGGATGAAGAGGAACGCTATGTAAGCACACCAGAAAATGGTGGCTCTGCCCTGATTCCTGAAGGTGATTTACAGGCAGGTTCGTTATACAGCATTGCACACCAACCTGGTGATGGTAATCTCGGCTTGGTGCGTTTGGATCTTCAAGTGATGCCGGGCAATGGTAAATTTACTCACACTGGATTTGGTGGCGGTAGCAAGATTAGTGACGAACTGAAGGAGGCCGTCAACTATTGCCGTTCCAATTTGGGCAGAATATCTCAGAGTGCTAAGTTTTCTGACTGTGAACTACACATGAAAGCCACCGACATCAATGGCATAGGTACACTTGAAGGGTTAGAGTTGGGCGTATTCATATCTCTTGTCTCTGGTATTACTGGTAGAAGCATTCAGCCTCAGATGTGCGTGCTTGGCTCAATGAGCATTGGAGGCACTATCATACCAACAAGCGACCTTGCAGGCGCATTGCAGATTGCTCATGACGCAGGAGCAAAACGAATATTGATACCCGTAGCAGATATGATGCAATACTCAAAAGTACCAGCAGACCTGATTTCAAAATTTAGTTTAGAAGTATATTCAGATCCAGTAGATGCTGCATTCAAGGCATTAGGGATAAAGTAATTATTATGAGAAATACGGAAGATATAATCTGTATGTGTAATCCTGTATTACGTAAATACACTTGTGGTGACAGAAGCTTCGAGTTTTATGAGGCTTCTGTGATTGCACGTCCATACGTTATAAAAGCAACCATAGGTGAGCATGATTATCGTAGTTGTGAAGGATGCCAAAATAACAGACAGGAAATAGAAAATTCACTTAAAGATAGAGAAAGAAAGTTTCCTCTTTGTTGTAATTATCATAAAAAGTTACTTGGCATAAAAGGCTTTGATGCGTCGCTTTATAAAACGTCTGCAAGCATGTGCGCAGACAAGGTCATATTCTCATATCAGCACATTCTCAATAATCAGAATTCCAATACATGGCAGAATGATATAGAGCAATACTTGAACTATGTTGTTGATAGTTTTGGGTGTTTCCCTGAGGGTTTTGGCGAACCCTTATTCCTATCCGACTATCTTAGATATTTAGTTCAGCTTATTGACAATAATACAGATATAAGGAAGGAAGTTAAGGAATGTGTCCATTCTTACATAGAACAAATTTATAAACCAAGAGTCAAGGGAGATCCTATTAGATTATTGTTTGAGACATACAATCGCTGGTTAAAGCTATTTCCTTTCAATATCAGTGTTTTCAGCGACTTACGTGAATCATATGCAAACAGAACGCCATTGCTAATCACTCAAAAAAGTACGAATCCATATTCTTCTATAGTAAGGTTTAATCTGATTACTCCCGAAGAGTTGATCGAGTTCCTCTGTGGTATAACGAAAAAGCTATTCGAAGACGTTTCCGCTAGCATAATGAGCAAGATAGAACCTATCTATGCATATTATTATAAAGAATTAATCCAACAACAAATGATTGTTGAATCTCATCTTCTTTCTGCTTCGGTTTCCTTATCATATACGAAGATAATTAAGAAATGGTTATCAAGTCAGATTCACTTTACCAAAGAACTGATGTCGATTGAAGATCAAACAAAAACTTATGGCCCTGATTTATACACATGTGATTCATATAAAGAATCATTGCGCAGAGTGAAGATGTTCAAGTCTCGAATAGAGAATAATGGTTTGGCTCGGATGTTAAAGAATAATCAAACAGAGAATCAGCTACAAGATATGCTTCAACTATCTTTCGACAATACCAATTATTCCGTTGATCGTGAAGTAAATAATGGAAGAGGTCCAGCAGATTTCAAGGTTTCTCGGGGATCTCATGATTGTACAATTATTGAAACTAAGCTTGCAAAAAGTTCAAAACTAAAACAGAATCTAAAAAGCCAAGTGGACATTTATTGCAACGCAAACAATACACATAAATCTATAACACTTATTGCATATTTTTGTGACAAAGAGAAGCAGAAAGCTAATAGGGTTCTTAGAGAATTAGGGCTAAGCAAGAAGGAAAACTACATTTTAGTTAATTGTGAATACGATCTTCCTAGCGCATCAAATGTGAAGTAGATTGTTATTGTGTTTGATACAACTTAGAAGCAGAAATGCAATATAGTATCTATTCATGACGACAACACTCGCAAAGCAAAACACTCATGGTTCTCAGACAATCTTGGAGTAAGTGAAGCTACCATAAAAAGAGCTATAACAGACCTGAAAGAAATGGGGTTGATAAATTCCGAGCGTTCAAAATAAAAGGAGAATGGCAATTGATTGAAAAGGATTAATTGTCCACATTCTCCTCCACCCAGCTTGCTGATTCTGGTGTACATTTCACCCGTGTGATTTATCACTTCGGGGAATTAGGCTACCCCACTATGTTTTTGTGTGGATAACGGGCAAGCCCGTGAGGTGAAAAATGGAGAAGAAAAAGGAAAGCCGCATTGACCACTTGTTTGGGGTGGTGAAATGCGGCTTTCCTTATGCATTGTTGTAAGGGTTATTCCCAAACATGGAAGAGCTTTTTGTCAAGGTTGCGGGTGACGAACTCCATGGGAAGTTTGGCATAGAGTTCGGTTGTTCTGATGGAGGAATGTCCCATCATTACCTGCAATACTTCCTTAGGGATTCCTTCGCCTAAACTGATGGTACAGGCAAAGGTGTGGCGGGCCACATGGGTGGTCAAAGGAAAACTGCAACCGAGAGCCAAACCGACACCTTTCAGGAATTGGTTGTACTTTTGGTTGGAAGTGATGTGAAGTTTGTAGTCGTTCCGTTCCAAAATCTTTTGGGTATAGGGAAGGATGGGTGTGATGAATTCCTCTCCAGTTTTCATTCGATGCCCATCAATGTAATCATGTCCATCTACCGTAATGATGTGCTGGGTATAGTCGAATGATTTGGCATCGCTATATGCCATGCCCGTAAAGATTTGGAAGAGGAAGAAGTCAAGGTATTTATTGGCTACTCTATCTGCTGACTCTTCACGAATGGCAATCAACCGTTTTATCTGGTCTTTGGTGAGATGTGGACGTTTACCCTTCTCGCCACGTTTGTCTTGGAAGCGGTTGTATGGATTCTCTTTGATAAGCCCCAAGCGGAAGGCTTCGCTGACGTAACTCTTAAGGCGTTTGTGATAATTGTGGATGGCAGCTTGGCTACGTTCAATGAGCTTGCCTGTAGATGTGTAAGTCTCTTCTTCACGAATGAACATATCAAATTCATAGATGTGAGTAAGGGTTATATCATCGAATGTCTTGAATTTGCCGAAACGCTGAAGGGCTTTGTAAGTGGCCAAATGTCCCTTGCGCGTTCCTTCTCTCATTTTGCGGGATTGAATACGTTCGCGCATCCATGCCATGAAGTTTCGCCGGTTACTGCTGTCTGATGATAAATAGGTTTTGAATTGTTGGGTGGTCATATCGTCACCATTTACTTCCATAGCAATGATGATACGTTCAAACTCTGTTACCTTCTTTTGAATCTGTTCGTTGAAAATGGCTGCCTTGGGATGGTTGATTACCTTACCATCCAGCCATTGAGTAGCATTCAGAAAGATACCGATTGAAAAGTAGAAACGTTCACGACCCAGACAGACAACGATTTCTACGGCTGCACAAGTGGTATCACTTACTTGTTTTCGTCTGTTGAAAACTGTTCGAACTCTATTGTTCATAGTGTAACACATTTGTGAGAAGTGTAACACAACTGCTGTAACACAAAAACCGTCCTAAAGTGGCTTTTTATGTCCAACGGTGTCACCTTTTCTCTTTTTTTTTATTGGTGCCACACTTTAAGTGAAAAACCTGATTCTGATTTCTAACCTTTTGATAGTCAAAAGCGATGAGGAGTTTGGAAAAAGAAAGGGACTTTTTCAAGTCCCTTCTTTCAGTGATCCGCCTGGGGCTCGAACCCAGGACCCCAACATTAAAAGTGTTGTGCTCTACCTGCTGAGCTAGCGAATCAGACCTTATTGCTGTTAAGCGGGTGCAAAGATAGGCACTTTTGTTTAAAAAACAAATGGATTAAGGGAAAAAGTTTTGAGAACGACTTCTGCTTTTACTCTTCTTGTTGATTATCAGTCTGTTCAAACTTGTGAATTTTTTCTCTGTTTATGATGAAACGTTGATAGTAGGAGAGCATAAGGGTGGTAAGCGGAAGTGCTATAATCATACCCAGCATCCCCATCAATGACCCCCAAATCGATAAAGACAGTAAGATGATGGCAGGATTCAGGCCCGTAATCTTCCCCATGACACGCGGTACGATGAATCCGTCTTGAATGGCTTGTACTATGATGAATACCGCAAGGGGCGATGCAATGATAATCCAGAAGTTTCCTCCCGTATCCGCTGCTTTCAGTATGGCCAGCACGATGGTAGGTATAAAGCCGATAATCTGCAAATAAGGTACTAGGTTTAAAGCGCCGATGAACAAGCCGAGTCCAATGGCCAGTGGGAAATCAATAATCAGAAAGCCTATACTGAACAGAATACCGACACACAATGCCACGAATGCTTGTCCGCGGAAGTATCTGTTCATGCCGTCTTTCACATCGTTCATTACATTGATTACGAAGGGCCGGTATTTCTGTGGTACCAGGTGGGTCCACCCTTCGGAAATGCTTTCGTAATCCAGCAATATGAAAACTATATAGAGAAGAATGAGGAAGAAAGTGAAGAAACTGAACAGCAGATTGACGGATTCTGACAACAAGGACCAGAGCCGGGGAACGGTTTCCTTGATGGCGTTCAGCATATTCTCTTCCTTGAACAATTGGGTGACAAACTGGGTGTCTATGTTCTCACGAAGGAATTCAGAGAGTGTTTTGGGCACATTGCCGTCGTGGGTTCCGTTGGAAAAGTAGTCTATTACCAAATCTTTTACCCTGACGAATTCGTCCATCATGGGAGGCACAAGCAGATAGAAGGCGGTTCCTCCTACAATCAGAATACTGAATAAGGCGCAGAAGATGGATATGACCCGGTTCTTGAGCCTTAATCTGTACTGGAAGAAGGTGACCAGGGGGTATATCAGATAGGCAATGAGCCATGCGATGAAGAATGGCAGCAATACGCCGCTTAGACGCTTGAAGAGCATAAGGATGCCGATAATAATGACACCGAGTATGACACCGCGGATAAAACTGTCGAATGTAATCTTTTTGCGTTCCATAATGCTCTGTTTTTTGTATTCGTTAATGACCGCTTTCCTTTTGGTCGGCTTGGATGGCTTGCTGATAGCACTCTCGGCATAGCGGTTCGTACTCTTCGGTTTCTCCCAGCAGTACTTGTTTGTCGTTCTTGACGGTACGGTGGGAGAACGAGGCAAGTTGACCACATTTCACACAGATGGCATGTACTTTGGAAACTTCGTCTGCAATGGCACACAGTCCCGGCATAGGGCCGAATGGAATACCGCGGAAGTCCATATCCAGTCCGGCTACAATGACGCGTATACCATTGTTGGCAAGCTGGTTGCATACATCAATCAGGCCGCTGTCAAAGAACTGGGCTTCGTCAATGCCCACTACATCTATCTCTGAAGTGAACAGCAGAATACTGGCAGATGAATCGATGGGAGTGGAGGCTATGGAATGACTGTCATGCGATACTACATCGGCTTCGGAATAACGGGTGTCTATGGCAGGCTTGAATATCTCTACGCGTTGTTTGGCAAACTTTGCCCGTTTCAGTCTCCTTATCAGCTCTTCGGTTTTGCCGGAGAACATGGAACCGCAAATGACCTCAATTCTTCCCCTGCGTTTGGTTTCCTGTATATGATCTTCTGAGAATAATACCATGCTTTCGAGTGTTATATTTAAGCGCAAAAGTAACACTTTTGTTTGCTTTCCGATATTTTTTCATTATTTATTTCTACATTTGTAGCGTTAACACGGACTGTGTAAAGGATATGCAAACCCTATTAAACGACATAGAATTAGATATTCAGGAATTGAAATGTTTGATGCAGGCCATTTCAAGTGATGCCAATCCGACATTGAAGATTGTGGCAAAACGGAATATCCAGCAGATGAAGGCACGCTTGGAGGCGTTGCAAGAACTGCTTGAGGAGGCGCCAACGGCTGTTGTGTCGCCCCTGGAGGAACCCCCTGCTGTTACTACTCCTTTGACCGAATCGGTTTCTCCGGTCGAATCGGTTATTCCTGATACAGTGAAGATGGTATGTGAGGAACCGGAAACAGTTCCTATTTTGGCAGAACGCATCAAGCCTGCCAAGGATTTGAAACATGCCATCAGTCTGAACGATTCATTCCGTTTTGTCCGCGAACTGTTCGCAGGCGATGCTGCACGGATGAATGAAGTGGTACGACGTTTGGGTGAGGCCCCTTCTTTGGACAAGGCTATGGATATTTTCGTTTCGGAAGTGCAGCCGGATGAAGAGAATGAAGCCGCTGTCGATTTTATGGAACTCCTCAAAAAATATTTCAGCTAAACAACCGATAAGTATGGGAAAACTTTATGTAGTGCCTACCCCGGTAGGGAATTTGGAAGATATGACATTCCGTGCTATCCGGATTCTGAAAGAAGTGGATTTAATATTGGCTGAGGATACACGTACTTCCGGCATATTGCTGAAACACTTCGAAATAAAGAATGTGATGCAATCTCACCATAAATTTAATGAACATAAAACGGTTGAAAGTGTTGTTAATAGAATAAAGGGGGGAGAAACTGTAGCTTTGATTTCGGATGCAGGTACACCGGGTATATCCGACCCGGGCTTTCTGGTGGTCAGAGAGTGTGTGCGCAACGGCATCGAAGTGCAATGCCTGCCGGGAGCGACAGCTTTTGTGCCGGCATTAGTGGCTTCCGGATTGCCGAATGAGAAGTTCTGTTTTGAAGGTTTTCTTCCACAGAAGAAAGGAAGGATGACTCGCCTGAAGGCATTGGCCGGGGAGCGTCGTACCATGGTGTTCTATGAGTCTCCCCACAGATTGGTAAAAGCTTTGGCGCAGTTTACCGAACATTTCGGTGCCGGACGTCAGGCATCTGTTTCGCGGGAAATTTCAAAGGTGCACGAAGAAACGGTGCGTGGAACGCTTACAGAATTAATAGAACATTTCACGGCGAACGAACCGCGCGGTGAAATTGTGATTGTAGTAGCAGGAATAGACGATTAAATAACTTCATTAACCAAACGTAAAACGAAAGCGTATGAAAAAGTTAGCAGTTTTAATTGTATGCGCGGCTGTAATGGCTTCGTGTGACAGTTTCTCTGGTGGCAGTAAGAACCAGCTGAAAGCTGAAAATGATTCTTTATTGATGGAACTGACTCAGCGTAATGCTGAATTAGACGAGATGATGGGTACTTTCAATGATATTTCAGAGGGATTCCGCCAGATTAATGCGGCGGAGAGCCGTGTGGATTTGCAACGTGGCGCTGTGGCAGAAGGCTCTTTGAATGCCAAGCAGCAGATTGCGTCGGACATTGAATTTATCCGTAAACAGATGGAAGAGAACAAGGAGCAGATTGCCAAACTGCAATCTATGTTGAAGAACAGCAAAAACAACTCTGTTCAGTTGAAGAGAGCTGTAGAATCTTTGACTCAGGAGTTGGTGGCAAAGACTCAGCGTATTGAAGAATTGCAGGCTGAGCTGGCTTCCAAGAATATCCGTATCCAGGAACTGGATGCTGCCGTGACCGGCTTGTCTAGTGAGAAGGAGGAATTGACTGCCGAAAATGAGGCGAAGGCCAAAACCGTTGCCGAGCAAGATAAGGCACTTAACACAGCTTGGTTTGTGTTTGGCACAAAGAAGGAGCTGAAAGACCAGAAGATATTGACAAATACCGGGCTTTTCAAAAAAGGCCAGGTGCTGAAAGATTCTGATATCAACAAGGACTACTTTACACAAGTGGATATCCGTACGACAAAAGAGATTAAACTATACTCCAAAGATGCTGATATCTTGACCACTCATCCTGCTGGCTCTTATGCGTTGGAGAAAGATGATAAAGGACAGCTGACTTTGAAGATTACAAATCCGAAAGACTTCTGGAGTGTGTCCAAGTATTTGGTAATCCAAGTAAAATAACACTGTTATAAGATTGATACAGAACGGACGCAGGTTATTGGAATTGATAATCTGCGTCTATTTTTATATATACCTTTCCTTTAAGTTATGGCATCTCAATATAAAAACCTCTTTTTTGATCTGGACGATACGCTTTGGGCATTTTCCCTTAATGCACGTGATACATTCGAAGAAATGTATCACAAGTATGACTATGGTCGTTTCTTTCGCTCTTTCCTGCATTTCTATACTCTTTATCAGCATCGTAATACAGAACTGTGGGAAGAATACGGTAGAGGGCAGGTCAGTAAGGAAGAGTTGAACCGCCAGCGTTTCCTATATCCTCTGGAGGCAGTAGGGGCGAGGGATGTTGCTTTGGCTGAGGCTTTTTCTGATGATTTCTTTTCGGTCATTCCCACAAAAAATCGGCTGATGCCGCATGCTTATGAGGTGCTGGAATATTTGGCGGGGAAATATAACCTCTATATCCTTTCCAATGGTTTCCAAGAACTGCAATGTCATAAGATGCGTTCGGCAGGTATCGACCGCTTTTTTAAGAAGATTGTTCTCTCTGATGACATCGGTATCTTGAAGCCCTGGCCCGAAATCTTTCATTTTGCACTTTCTGCCACACAATCCGAGGTGCATGATTCTTTGATGATAGGCGATAGTTGGGAAAATGATGTGATAGGAGCCAAAGGAGTGGGTATGCACCAAGTGTTTTATAATGTAACCGGGAAGGAAGAACTGCCTTTTCAACCGACTTATCATATCAGTAATCTGAAAGAATTGATGCAGATTTTGTGACATTGAAATTTTTAATTGTACTTTTGTCTGCAGAAACGTATATTATACAGCTATGGACACAATCTTACCTTTCGCTCTACTTTGTTTTACCTCCTTCTTTACGTTGACAAACCCTCTCGGCACCATGCCGGTGTTTTTGACCATGACGCATGGAATGACGGACCGTGAACGGCAGTCGGTAGTATCGCGCGCCACTTTGGTTGCCTTTATTACGATTATGGTCTTTACGTTTGCGGGACAGTTCCTCTTTAAGTTCTTCGGTATCTCTACCAATGGTTTCCGTATTGCCGGTGGAGTTATTATCTTTAAGATTGGCTTCGATATGCTGCAAGCCCGTTATACCCCAATGAAGCTGAAAGACGAGGAAATCAAGACTTATGCCGATGATATTTCCATTACTCCTCTTGGAATTCCGATGCTTTGTGGTCCTGGTGCCATAGCCAATGCCATTGTGCTGATGCAGGATGCCCATACCATTCAGATGAAAGGAGTTCTTATAGGAATGATTGCCTTTATTTATCTGATTACCTTCTTCATATTGCGTGCTTCCACGCGGTTGGTCAAAATCCTGGGTGAGACGGGAAACAATGTGATGATGCGCCTGATGGGACTTATCCTGATGGTTATTGCCGTTGAGTGTTTTGTCAGCGGAGTGAAACCGATATTGGTGGATATATTGAAAGAAGGAGGCATACCATCACTGGCACACCTCCTCTAAACACTTTATTTATAAAAACACATTGGGAAAATTCCCAAGTTTCTTTAGGCTACTATTGATTAATAGCCTGGATTTTGTTCTATGTTCGGATTGGCATTGATTTCACCGACGGGAATCAACGGGAGCGCTTTCTTGGAGTCGCGGTTGAATGTACGCGCTTCTTCGCTCAATACGTCGTGCCATCCTCTGTCATTAACGTCCGTGTAGCGTGTAACGGTTTCACCTCGGCGCATAACATCGAAGTAGCGCTGTCCTTCACCTACAAGTTCCTTGCGGCGTTCGATGTAGATGCGGTCTAATGTGATGTTTCCGCTGGTTACTTGTTTGCTTTCATCCGTTGTGCGGTTGGAGATGATATCGTTCAGCAAGTTGGCAGCCTTGTTCTTGTCTCCGGCTTGGAAAGCTGCTTCTGCTGCTGACAAGTAAACTTCTGACAAGCGTAGCAATGGGACATTGGAGTAACGCACATCTCCGTTTACAGCTGGCATTTTGTTGATGTAAACTTTGCGCTTGTCAAATCCTCCTGCTGCCGCTGCCAATAATATGTCGTTACGGATGTCTGCCGGGTCGGATGTAAGCATGTCAGAGAAGTCTTTTGTGACAATTACATCTCCATATCCGGGAGAAGCGCCAGCCTTGTCGGCATATAAATAGGCAATACCTTCACGGTCTGTCCAGTCAGTATTGTTGTTGATGGAAATCTCGAACATGATTTCTTTTGAATGATTGGCATCACTTTTGCTCCATGCAGCAACATATTCTGACGGTTCCCAAAGTTTGTAAGACGAGTTTGATATGATGTCTTCTGCTACGGATAAAGCTTTGCTCCATTCGCCTTTTGTCATATATACACGTACCTGCAAGGCTTTGGCAGCCCAAAGGTTGACATAACCCACTTCATTGGTTTTGGGCAGTGCATTTGAGTTGATTGCATCTGTCAAATCTTTTTCAATACTCTCATAACATTGAGCTACCGTGCTGCGGCTTGGCTTTTCTGTCGATTCTAGTGGGGAGGTAGCGATGGGCACACCGAGTGAGCTGCCTTGATCTACCGTATAAGGTTTACCGTAGATACGTGTAAGGTCAAACAGTGCCATGGCGCGCAGAACTTTTGCTTCTGCATCATATTGGTCAATAGTGGCTTTTGCCTCTGCCGCATCGGTCAGGTTGCCACTTTCTGCTGCCTGAATCAGACGGTTGGCGCGTGCAATGACTACATAAGGCATCTGCCATACGGCTGTTGAGGTGGTGAAATTGTCTGCAGTTGTATATTCCATATAGTAGTAGAAGTTTGCTCTTCCACTTCCTCCGTTATATTCATATTGGATATCTTCCCCTCTCATGTCACCGTATACGAACATGAGGCGTCCATAATAATTAATCAGGCTACTGTTACCTTTAACGGCAGCATAAAGTCCCGTCCGCACATTGGCCAAATCATCGCTGTTCTTGATTGCGGTTTCAGCATCTATTCCGTCTGCGGGTGACTGATCCAGCCAACTGTTGAGGCATGATGAAGTGCTGACTGCCATAGCTGCGCAAAGCGTTGCTGTGTATAATGTCTTTAATATTTTCATTTTCGTATCTTTATTAGTTAGAAATTCAATTCTATTCCGAATGTATATGTTCTCAATGCCGGAGTCTCAAATGTGCATAGTCCGTCTACACGCATTTCCGGATCTACAAATAAGTCTTTAGACTTCCATGTAAGCAGGTTGGAACCAGAGAAGTAGATTCTGGCTTTGCTGAGCCCAAGCTTGCTGATATAGTTTTGCGGAATGCTTACACCTAATGTGAGGTTCTTCAGACGTAGATAATCAGTAGGCATCAGCCAGCGTGAAGACAGTGAAGCAGCGCTTCCATATTCAAATTTAGGCAATGTGGCATTCGTGTCGCCCGGGCCTGTCCACATCTTTGAGATGTCATAGTATGTCGGTACGGCACCACCGTATAGATATGAACCGCCATTGGAGTGCTGCCAAGTGGAGTAGTCAAAAGCATCACCACCCAATGAATAAGTGAAAGTGAAGCCCAAGTCGATAAACTTCCATTTGAGGTTGTTGGTAAGACCGCCTTCTATACTAGCCTGATGCTTGCCTACAATAGTTTTGTTGGCTTCAGAGATATTTGTAGTTGTCTTGCGGGCATTCTCTGTTCCGTCATTCAGATAGAACATTTCTTTACCGGTCTCTGCGTCGACTCCGGCGTATTCATAAACATAGTATGAATAGTAAGGTTCGCCTACACGGTGAATCAGCGGTCCTGATACGATTTCATTCTGCTGGCCATCCAATTTGGTCAGTTTGTTGCTGTTGTGTGCCATGTTCAGAGAAGTGGTCCACGTGAAATCCTTGTTTCTGAAATTGGTTGATGTAATGGTCAACTCAAAACCGGAGTTCTTCAGTGAACCGATGTTTTGCGGGGTGGTATACCCATAATTGCCATCATAATATCCGCCGACTTGTGATACGGGGAGGTCATATATAAGGTCGCTGGTTTTACGCTGATAGTAGTCGAATGTTACAGAGATACGGTCGATGAATGAAAGGTCGAGACCGATATTCCATGTTTTGTTCTTTTCCCATTTCAGGTCCGGGTTTGCAATTCCGACGATGGACATTCCTGACTGTCCATTGTATATGATTCCGTATTTATAAAGATTCATATAAGCGTAATAGTCTGATGGTTGCGTTCCGTTTACACCGTATGACACACGGAGCTTTCCATCTGTCAATACATTCTTGACAGGATTCAGGAAACTTTCGTCTATGAATCTCCATGCTCCGGAAACCGACCAGAAACTTCCCCAACGGTTTTCTCTTGCCAGACGTGAACTTCCGTCGGTACGATAGCTGAGACCGAGATAATATCTGTCTGCGTAGTTATAATTGGCACGTCCGAGGAACGAAGTCATGCGATAGCTCTGTCTGTTGGTTTCGGCACTTGTTGAACCGGCATTTGTCAATTCGTACAAATCACCCGGATAGTCTTGGCCTGCCATGTAGTTGAAAGCATATTCCGTATCTTGTGTTTCAAAACCAAGCAGGGCGTCAATATTGTGCAGACCGAAAGAGTTGATGTAAGAGAGCTGGGTTTGTGTATTCAGCTGGTCATTACGATTGACGATACGCTGCATGACACCACCGGGGGCACCATTGTTTGAGTGTCTGTCCCAAAGAACGTCATTGGTTCCTTGTGCGTAATCATAAGCAATCTTTTCACTTAAATTCAACTTGTCCCAAATATTGTAGGTCAACTTGATTGTATTGAATGCCTTCATCAGGGTATAAACGTCAGAGCTGTGTTCTCTTTCATACAAAGGATTGACTCCAAATACGCCGCAACCATTGTTTAATGTGCCGTCTTCATTATAAGGGGTTGATGAGGGGCTCTGGAAGAATGCGTAATTGGCCACAGGCCCATTATAGGAGGTAGCTTCATTGGTTTTGTTTTGTCTTACTTTTGAGAATTGGCTTGTAACTTGAACCTCAAAGTCTCCAAACTTATGAGTGAGGTTTGCATTACCAGTGAAACGTTCCAGACCTTGTTTGTAAATGATACCTTCCTGATTGGTATAAGCTACTGAGGTGTAGAACTTGGTACGGTCATTGCCACCAGATACGCTCAGCTGGTAGTTCTGATGAGAACCGTTACGGAAAAGCAGGTCTTTCCAATCCGTCCATCCGGTCGAGGGTTTTGAAGCAAAGTCCTCGATGTTCTGGTCTGCAAAAGTTACGGCATCTGCATCGGACATGTTTCCGGTGTATAACCCGTAATTCTTGAGACCGGTCCATAAGAGTTCGCGGCGCGAGTCACCGTCGAGCATAGGACGATAATCTATTGCCATGTTTGAGAAACCCCAGTCGGAACGGAAACTTACATTTGTTTTGCCTTGTTTTCCGCTTTTCGTCGTAATGACCACAACACCGTTAGCAGCACGCGAGCCGTAAAGAGAGGCAGCCGCCGCATCTTTGATAACTGTGATAGACTCGATGTCATTGGTATTGAGTGAAGACAAAATATCAGTTCCTGCATCACTATAAGTGAACTCGGATAAGTCTCCACTTGTGACCGGTGTTCCGTCAATAACATAAAGCGGATTGTTTCCGGCATTGATGGAACCCATACCACGTACACGGATACTGCTTACAGAACCCGGATTACTTGAACTTGAGCCAAAAGTAACACCAGCGACATTACCAGAAAGTTTGTCGGCAACAGAAAGAACAGGTACATCTTCCAAGGTGGAAGTGTTTACAGTAGAAGCAGCTCCAGTAAATGATGCTTTTTTAAATGTACCGTAACCGGTAACCACAACCTCTTCAAGCAGCTCAGAATCGGATTTCAAAATTACCTTTACATGAGGTTTAATCGTTACTTCTTGGGTTTGCATACCAACAAACGAAATCACCAGAGTTTTCGCGGAACTACAACACTCTTATTTTATTAATAATCAAGCGATTATACCATGTAATAGAAATCACTATAGCGAAATTTCCTTTCTCACAAGGTGTATGTATAGGGGTACAATGTATAAAACCTTACTGCTGTGATACTATTTGTTGGATTAATGACTTGGTTATCATATGTATATCATAAAGTTAATACGTTGCTTAAAGATTTTAAATGATTCTTCCTCTTATATGAAGAATATCTTTTGTCAACATCTATCATCCTAGCTGCTTTCAATGAAGCATTTACTCTACATTGTCATTTTATTAGCGAAAGTACTAAAGTCTATGTAAAAGAATATTTCAATAGCTTCAAAAAACAGTAAACTCAAAACTTTGTGATTAGCTAAACAATCAAGACAACTGTTGTTTCTTCATAACAGTTTTCATCATTTTTGCTTCCACACTTCCACCCGCTCCTTGTATCCCTCTATTCATCGGCATTACAGACGCTGTGGAAGCAATGCAAAAGTGTGGAAGCAAAATTTGCTTCCACACCTCCAATCAGTCTTAAATATTGATAACACACCAATGTCAATCTTCTATTTACACTATACTATACTTAATTGATTCTCAGCAATTTCTTACTGCAAAATTTTGCAAACCTATTGCAGCGATACTGCAAAGCTGTTGCAGTGGTACTGCAAACTAATATGCAGCGCGGCTGCAAGCAATATGCAGTGATACTGCAAACAATATGCAGTGGTACTGCAAAACGTATGCAGTAAGTTTGCAGCGAGCAAACTGAAACTGAATAGTGAATGAACAGACTTTAAAGGAGAAGTATATGACTAACGATATGAAAGTGTAGTATTGGCTATGCTAAGTTCGTGTTTTTTTAGGCAAAGGCATGAGTGCATGGTTCTTTTCTAAATCATGCACTATAGTCATATCCATTACATTTGTATACACTTGTGTGGTTTTAACACTTTTATGCCCCAATAATTTTTGCACCGTTGTGATGTTTACTCCATTATAAATCAATAGTGTTGCATTAGTATGGCGAGCAGTGTGAAATGAAATTTTTTTTGATAAACCAGCTAGGCGGGAAATCACAATTAAATCCTTGTTCACATTAGAGTTATCCCTTAAATGAAAGAAGCTTTGTAAGTCATCCCGATATTTGTCCAGAATAACAAGCCCTTTTCCTTCGAATAAGAGATAAAGAGGTAATCTGACTTCTGTACTCGTCTTTATGGATTTATAAATTAGCCAGGTTTCTTGACGAATCTCCACGATGTTATCGGGTGATAAACTGATAAAACCAGAATATCTCATTCCTGCATAGCAACAAAACAAGAATGCATCTAAAGTCTTTTGCAATTTAGTATATCTGCCAGCCAAGCTTAATTTCTCCAACTTCTCCAACTCTTCAGGAGATAAGTGCGTATGCTTGTTTTCTATAGTTTTAATCTTGTACTTTCGAAAAGCGTATTTTTGTATCTCCATATAATCCTTGTTGATGGCGACATTTATATGTCGCTTCAGATGCTTCATATGTTTGGCTATCGTATTTGTGTGATAACCTCTTGATTGCAAGAAATATTCAAAGGAGGATATGAATTCGAATGTTAAATCAGAAAAGGTTACATCCTTTTTGAACTGTTGTAATAATGAAAGAGTGGAGAGATGATTTCGTTTTGTGCTTTCTTTTAGAGTAGAGTTTGCTATCTCTTGCCTAAAAAAAGGAATAAAAGCGGTTTTGTTTTCGCTTGTGCTCAAAACATCCTTTAGTAACTCTAATGAAATACGCCTTCCTTGCTGCCACAATTCCAACTCTTTTTTTTCTATCATAGCCATGAACTCATATATCAATCTATTCAGCGCATCTGCATTAGGATGATTCTTCACAATAAGCTTTTTATTGTCCCACTGTTCTGGCTTTAAATAAACTTTGGTTGAAAAATACTTTTTCTTTCTGTCCAAATAGGCTTCTACTTGTACCAATGCCATTCCTTTTTTATTCAGGCTTCTTTTTCTGTTGTACACTAGATTGTAAATAATCTTACTCATTTTACTTGATTTTAATTAATACCAATAACAAATAAGACGATATTCTGTGCTCGATGGGATTAGAATAAGAATTAATATCTCTAAAAAGTGTCTTTTTGTGTTTAGCTATTAATCGGTATTTAGCCTCCGGGAACTCTCAATTTGTTTCAAAATCAGGTCCGTTCTCTGTTTTAGCGGCTTATTTATTAACCATTTTGTTTTAAAATATGTGTATTTCTTGGAAAAATCATCCTAAAAGAGGGAATCATAGTGATAGTAAACATAAGCCAGTTTAGGTTTTTTAAGTGTGAAAAATCTGTTATTAAGCATAAAGTGGCATGTTTAATTAACAAATTGATAGATTTACAAGGTTTTTTCAATAAAATAGTTGTTCGTTTCAGTTTTATTAATATATTTGCACTTTGTTAGAGTAAAGAAACAATTAATGTAAAGTTAAACTTTAAGAGAGAATTTATGAAAAGAAAATTAATGCTGTTATTGGCCTGTCTTTTTGTTGGAATAGGCCTAGTAACTGCCCAAACTCAGACCATTACGGGTGTTGTGATTTCTGAAGAAGATGGGCAGCCAGTTATTGGAGCCTCTGTATTGGTAAAAGGTACACAAATTGGTGCTATTACCGGTGTAGATGGTGATTTTACATTACCAAACGTACCAAGTTCCGCGAAAACTCTGGTGATTTCGTATATTGGTATGCAGACGCAGGAAGTGGCGATTAAGCCGAGTGTAAAGGTGACAATGAGAAGCAATGCAGAAGCTTTGGATGAGGTTGTGGTAGTGGCATACGGTACTGCTAAAAAAGAATCGTTGACCGGTTCTATCTCGGTGGTTGACAATAAGAAAATAGAGAAGCGCATCACAACCAGCGTAACCGGTGCACTTGAAGGTGCCGCACCGGGTGTACAAGTGAACAATACATATGGTGAACCCGGTTCTGCCCCCAGCATCCGTATCCGTGGTTTTGGTACATTGGTTTCAGGTGCTTCAGATCCTCTGTATGTAGTGGACGGAGTCCCTTTCGATGGAAACATGGCCGAACTAAACTCTAATGATATTGAAAGCATGTCCATCTTGAAAGATGCTGCTTCGGCTGCATTATACGGTAACCGTGCTGCCAACGGTGTTGTCATCATTACAACCAAGAGCGGACGAAACACTCATAAACCGAGTATTACGCTGCAAATGAATCAAGGTATGTATAACAGAGGTATTCCCGAGTACGACCGTCTGGATGCAGACCGCTGGATGGAAGCTACCTGGATGGCCAAGAAGAATGCCATGATGAGCAATGCCGGCATGTCGGCAAGCGATGCTGCCGCATATGCCACGGGACACGTGGTTAGTGAATCTATCGGTCGTAATATCTACAATGCCGCTGGTGATAAGTTGTTTGACAATAACGGAAAACTGATTGCCACTCGCCTGGCTGGCTATGACGACTTGGACTGGCAGAATGCCATCGAACGCACGGGACACCGTCAGGAATACAATCTTTCCGCCGCCACTTCGGGAGAGAAATACAACGTGTATTCTTCCATAGGCTACTTGAATGAGAAAGGATATGTAAAAGCCACAGGTTACGAACGTTTCTCCGGGCGTATCAACACTACTTATACACCTAACAAGTGGTTCAAGGGTGGCGTGAACTTGACTGGCTCGTGGACCAAGCGTGACTATAACAGTAATGCCAGTGGCAACTATTTCGCCAATCCGTTCTACATTACTCGTTATATGGCTCCGGTCTATCCGTTGTTTATGCACAATGCCGACGGTACATACCAACTGGATGCCGATGGTAACAAAATTTATGACACCACTTCATCTTATCTGAGTAACCGCAACATCGCTTACGAAATGTTGTATAATAAGCAGGAAAGTGTGCGTAACGTATTGGGCGGACAAGCTTTTGCCACCATCTCGTTGCCGTATGGACTTTCATTAACTGTAAAAGGTGACCTGAACAACAGCACTTCGAACAATAAGAAATATGACAATCCCGAAATTGGAGACGGTGCTACGAATGGCGGTCGTTTGACAAGTTATGCCTACCAATACAAGACTGTAACCTTGCAGGAAATTCTGAGCTGGAACTATCAATTTAATCAGGTACACAACGTGGAAGCTATGGTGGCTCACGAGAACTATAGTTGGGAGCGCAAGTACACTTCCGGAATGAACACCGGTATGGCTGTAGACGGAAACCTTACTATGGGTAATTTCCTTAACAACTCTTATTTTTCCGGAAGTGATGATGAGGACAAGACGGAGTCTTATCTGGCACGCGTAAAGTATAATTATGACAACCGTTATTTCGTAGAAGGTTCGTTCCGTCGTGACGGTTCCTCACGCTTCCACAAGGACAATCGCTGGGGTAACTTCTATTCTGTTGGTGCCAGCTGGAACATGAAACAAGAAGCTTTCTTGCAAGATGTAGATTGGGTGGATGCCTTGAAGTTGCGCGCGTCCTATGGTGAAGTCGGTAACAATATGGGCGTAAGCCTTTATGGTCACATGGCTCTTTATACCATTGACAAGAACGGTGGTGAAGCCGCTTTGGTAAAACAATCACTTTCAGCACCGGACATCAAGTGGGAAACTACACAGACGGTGGATGTTGCCGTAGAGGGGCGTCTGTTCAACCGTCTGAACTTCCAAATAGGCTATTTCGACAAACGTTCCAAAGACCTGCTGTTTGAGGTACGCCTACCGCTTTCTGCCGGTTCTTATCCTTGGGTTGCCGATACTGCCCCGATGAACCTGACGCAATACAAGAATATCGGTACCGTATCCAACCGTGGCTGGGAAATCTCTTTGAATGCCGATGTCATCAACAACAATGACTGGAAATGGAACATCGGCGCAGACGCTACTTTCCTGAAGAATAAAATCGTGAAACTGCCCGATGGAAAGGACATCTTGCATGGTATGCAAAACTACTCCGAAGGACACTCCATCTACGAATGGTACACTTACCACTTCGAAGGTGTGGACCAGATGACCGGTACTTCTCTCTATACACTGGATCCGGACAAGAAAGCCGCCGCCCAAGAAGCCGGTGCATTGACTACCATCAACGGTACGGACTATGCTACCGCGACTTCATACGCCAAACGTGACTGGGCCGGCAGTGCACTTCCTACGGTTTACGGTTCTATCAGCTCAGCTCTTTCTTGGAAAAACTGGGATTTGAACATGCTGTTTACTTATTCTTTAGGCGGTAAAACATACGATGGCAGTTATGCCAGCTTGATGGGTGTGTCTGAATCCGGTGCTGCCGGCAGCGCTTACCACAAGGACATCCTGACTTCTTGGAAAGAAGTTCCTGCGGGAATGACAGAAACTTCTGCCAATCGCATTGATCCGAGCGGAACTCCGCGCGCCGACTTTTACAAATCGTCCGACCTGAATGCCACCAGCGACCGTTGGCTGACAAGCTCTTCTTACTTCGTATTCAAGAACCTGAACCTCTCCTACAGCTTGCCCAAGCGTTGGCTGAAAAGTGTAGGTATAGAAGGCCTTTCGCTGACTGCCGGTGTAGAGAACCTTTTTACATTGACTTCACGCAAAGGATTGAATCCGCAGTATTCCTTCAACGGAGGTTCGGACGATACGTATGTGACAGCCCGTGTTTATAACTTCGGACTGACTGTGAAATTCTAAAGGTATAACCATATAATTTGTATTAGAAATGAAAAAGATTATCAATAAATTGTTCGCAGGAAGCCTATTGGCAGGTATGATGCTGGTGTCTTCTTGCGCCGGTGACTATCTGGATACAGCACCTACAGACTCAACCGGAGCAACCGATGCCGTAGGTACCACGGCCAATGCCATGAAGGCATTGAACGGTATCGCCAAAATCATGACAACACAACACTCCTATTTTGGAGGTGGATTTGCTGGTGAGAACAACATAATGATTCAGTATGAAAGCTACCCGAGTGAAAATTACAATTACAACCTCTACGCATCCGGTTGGTCTCCTATCTTCAATCAAGAGTTCCACACACGTGCCAACTCCATTTACGATGCTTACGCATGGTATTACTATTATACCATAGCAGGTAATGCCAACACCATTCTTGCCAATATAGACAATGCCGAAGGTACGGAAGCGGAAAGGGATTTTGTCAAGGCATCTGCACTGACTTTTCGTGCATACGCTTTCGAAAAACTGGTACACTATTATTGCTGGCGCTGGCAAGATTCCAACAATGGTGCTTCGCAGGGGATAGTACTTCGTTTGGACGAATCTACCGGTGGACAAGGTTATGCCACATTAGCTGAAACATACGCACAGATTTATAAAGATTTGGATGAAGCCATCATGCTGTTTGAGCAAAGCGGTATGGACCGTAATGCCTCACAAGTATGGATGCCGAACATCAATGTGGCACATGCCATCTACGCCCGTGCCGCTCTTACCAAGCAAGATTATACCAAAGCATTGACAGAAGCCAAGCTGGCTCGTCAGAACTACCCACTTATGAGCAATGCGGAATATCATGCAGGGTTCTGTAATCCGACTAGTGAATGGATTTTCGGAAGTTTTGGTAGCTCACAAGAGAATAATTGGTATTGGAGTTATGGTACTCAATATGCATGTAACGGATATTATGCGAGCACTCAACAGACCGGTGCAGGCTCTATCGGTCGTGAACTGATTAATCGCATTCCCAACGACGATGCTCGTAAGGCACTGTTCCTAACCGAAGACAAATTCCCCGGCTATAACTTCAATGACGGTTCAGCCATGGATTTAGGCTACGGCATTCTTGGAATGGGAGATGATGAGAAAAAAGCAGATGCTCTTTGGGAAGAAGCAGCTGCCTATTGCCAGAAAATGGCGGTCAGTGGCCTGGAAGCTCCTTATCAGGCTGGTTATATGTATCTGGGGGGACAACTGAAGTTTTATGTATTCGACACTCCGGGCGTCAGCTACCTGCCTTTCATCCGTTCATCGGAAATGGTATTGGTAGAGGCAGAGGCTAATTATTTCTTGAATGACGAGACTGCTGCTCGTGCCGCACTGGTAGAACTGAATGCCACTTCCGGACGTAATCCTGAATACACTTGCGACAAGAGTGGCGAAGCTCTTTGGAATGAAATTATGGACTATCGCGAATTGGAACTCTGGGGTGAAGGTTTTGCATGGAGCGACTACAAGAGATGGAACCGCGACATAGTCCGTCACAGTTTTGCCGAAGGTGGTAATGCTCACATTTCCGTTGCAAAAACCATTCCTGCCTCCGGTGTCAACAAATGGACATGGGATGTACCTTTGAATGAAACTGATTACAACGATGAGTTGAATCTTGGAGGAAAATAATTCTACCGGAATTATTCTATAAATAAAGTGTTTTTTGAGAGAGGGGATGCTATAAAGCATTCCCTCTGTTATTAGAGGAGAACAATAAAAGCGTTTCCACACTATTCTCAGGATATTTGCCTGCCATTTGGTATTCATCAATGATCACTAGAGGGGAGGGCTATCTATATAGCGCAAGTGGGAAAGGCAAGTACTTTGCTCCACCTCAATTCGTAAAACGTACTTTGGTAAACAGATATTTCATCAAGAAGAAAATAAGGATAGATGATATGTGAGAAATGTGGAGTTCTCAAAAGAGTCCTGTACTTCTCATACCTGCGGAACAATCAACTTTTAAAAAACAATAACTATCAATTATCCATAATCTTATAAAAATGTCGTATGTTTGCAATTAGATAAATGCATGAATATGGATTCTAAAAAACAGCTCTACATCATTAGTGGTTGTAATGGTGCTGGTAAGACTACGGCATCTTACACTGTGCTACCGGATGTTCTGGAATGCAAGGAGTTTGTTAATGCAGATGAAATAGCTCGTGGATTATCTCCTTTCAATCCCGAAAGTATGGCTATTGAAGCCGGACGGTTGATGTTACAAAGGATTAATGAATTGCTGAGAAATCAACAAAACTTTTCTATAGAAACCACACTTGCCACAAGAACTTACACCCGCCTTGTCCATCGTGCGCAAGAGCAAGGATATAAAGTCAATTTAATATATTTCTGGTTGAGTTCGCCCGACTTGGCTATTCAGCGTGTAGCCCAACGTGTACGTAATGGTGGGCACGACATTCCCAAAGAGGTTGTGATTCGGCGTTATCAAGCAGGTATCAATAACTTTTTCAATATTTATATGCCCTGTGTGGACTATTGGCTATTGGCAGATAATAGCGAGACACCCCGTATTATTGTTGCTGAAGGCGGACGGGGGATGGAGATGCATATACATCATATTGAACGATTTAATAAAATACAAAGTTATGTCAGAGAATGAAAGAAAAGAACTGAGCGAAAAGTTACATTTCGGTTTGGCATTAGCCGAACGCCGTATGCTTGAAGAAAAAGCATTGCGCAATGAATGCATTATACAAGGCTTGCCCAATGGAGAAATTAAAAGTGTACCTGCACGTATCATGCTGCGTAAACTTTATGGAGAAGAACTGAAACAATAGGAGTATCCTTTCTTCAATAAGCAGCAAACCTGGATTGCCCGCACGATATGAGAGCTAGAGTGGGTCACAAAAGCATATTCTGCATTTCCTGATTATGATAAAAATATCTCCACCCAAGCGACGTAATTTCATGTAGACTATATTTTCTCATAATAGGTATTCCTCATCAGAAAAATATAATCCCAAACAAGAAACCAAAAACATTGTTTACTACATAAATCTTTGGGGAATTAAAGAACTAAACCTTGACTGAACAATCGTTTTTCCATCCGAAAAGGGCAGGTTTACATTTTTGACATACTTCCAATAGTAGTTTTTCGCAGTTACAGAGTTCTTTACTTCAATTACTTTTGTATTTGGAATAAACAAACGGATATCTCCATTTAAAATAAGGACAATTGCATAGTGTTCTATGCATAAAATGGATAAATGGGTAAGATGGTATCTATGTAACCTTTATAATTTCAATAATATTTTATATAATGCTTTACGTTTTCATGGATGTAACAAACAATACAAGTAAATAATTGACAAAAAACAACTAAACGATAGATGTTGACATAAGCATTCATTCTTAAAAAAAAAGAAATCCTAACGTTATGATTATAACATATTAGTACAGAATCAGACTATTATAAATCAGCACATTACTATTACAAATAGTATCATATAAGTAGATTGTCATGTATAGTGAACATGTATAGAGTATCTCCCAAAGGGGAACACTTCCTTTTGAAACTTTCTTGAATTATTGTACCTCCTTTATTACCAACAAGATACACATATTGTAGTTCCGCGAAAACTTTGGTGATTTCGTATATTGGTATGCAGACTCAAGAAGTCGTCATTAGACCTCATGTAAAAGTCACAATGAAGTCTGACAGCAAGCTGCTTGATGAAGTTATGGTAGTTGCTTATGGCGGGGCTACTAAGCGTTCATTTACTGGATCTGCAACCGAAATTAAAGGCGATAAAATATCATTAAAAAATCCGACAGAGCTTTCTAAAGCTCTAAATGGTGAGGTTGCTGGTGTTCAAGTTATGTCTACTTCTGGCCAACCCGGTACTAATGCAAGTATCCGAATTCGTGGTTTAGGTTCTGCTTATTCAAGCCGTGCACCATTATATGTAGTGGACGGTATTCCATTTGAGGCAGACTTAAGTGGTATTGACCCTAGTGATATTGCTTCTATGACGGTTTTAAAGGATGCAACGGCTACAGCACTCTACGGCTCACGTGCAGCAAATGGTGTGGTTCTGATTACCACTAAAAAGGGAGAGGTAGGTAAAACTCGCGTTGAAGCCGAAGTTAAATATGGAGCCAACATGCGTTTGATACCACAATACGATGTGATAAATAATCCGGAACGGTTTACAGAACTTACGTGGGAGAGCCTGAAGAATTATGCAGCCAACGCTGGAGGAATGGATGCCTCACAATCTGCTGCATGGGCATCAACAAACCTATTCCAGTCAAGATATGGTATCGCTCCTATCTATAATATGTGGAATACTGACGGTGCTCAATTGATAGATCCGACTACTGGGCATTTCAATAGTGGAATTACACGCAAATATACTCCTGAAAAGTGGGAAGATTATATATTCCGTACTGGGCAGAAATTGGATGCGAGTGTGAAGATTTCCGGTGGTAATGAAAAGATGACTCATTATACTGCTTTCAGTTATTTGAAAGATGAAGGTTATTATATCTCTTCTGATTATCAGCGTTTTAATGTTCGTAATAACATGAGCAATCAGATTACTCCATGGCTGAAAGCCACGACGTCTCTATCATATGCATATATGGAAACAAATAAACCGGGACAATCAGATAGTAACATGAATAACGGTTTTCAGTTTATTAATGGTATGCCCTCATTGTTTCCGGTCTTTGAACACGACGCAGATGGAAATATTGTTAAAGATACAAACATAGGTGGAAACAAATATGACTATGGTATGAATGCAGGTTACCAGCGTCCTTTTGGCTCCGGAATTAATCCTGCCGGTGCGTTGCTGCTAGATAAAGATGAAATTGTTTCTCACCAGTTCAACGGAAATGGTTCTTTTGAAGCCAGATTTCTGAAATACTTCAAATTGACTGCAAATGTCGGTCTTCAATACTTGGGTTCAACGGAGAATGAACTTACAAACCCCTATTATGGTGATAGTGCCGGCAAGGGACAGATCGTGAAATATCAAACAAATTTCCTTAATTTCACGGCTAACCAGATTCTTTCCTGGAGTCAAAGTTTTGATAAACATAACTTCGATGCTTTTGTTGCTCATGAATCAACATCCAGTAAGACATCCGTATTCTATGGAGGAAAGTCAAAAATCGTAAGACCGGACAATACAGAATGGAGTAATGGAGTTATTATGGATTATCTGGAATCATATACTTATGGATATTCCATTGAAAGTTATTTTGGCCAACTTCGTTATGATTATGATAACAAATATTTCCTCCATGGAACGATTCGTACTGATGGTAGCTCCCGTTTTGCTAAAGGGAATAAATGGGGAGTATTCGGTTCTTTAGGTGCTGCCTGGGCTATCAGCAATGAAGATTTCATGAAAGATATTAGCTGGTTGAAGAATCTGAAATATAAATTGAGCTGGGGTGTATTGGGTAATCAGGACTTCATTACAAATCCGGTCGTTGCCGGTTATTATCCTTATGAAGATCTTTATACAATTGATAATTTGAATGATGAATTCACCTTCAGTTTCAAATTTAAAGGTAATCCGGACTTGACTTGGGAAAGAAGCACTACAATCAACACTGGTCTTGAATTCAATATAGCAGATGTATTGGAAGGTGAAGTGGAATATTTCCATAAAAAAACAACAGACATGTTATTTATGAAGCAAGTTGCTCCCTCTTTGGGATACGCTTCATATCCAGTAAATGATGGTGCGCTAGTGAATAAGGGGGTGGAATTCTCGCTGACAGCTCATTTACTGGATAAGCAAGACTATAAATTCGATTTTCGTGTAAATGGAGGTTATTATAAAAATAGAATGACCAAAATGCCTATTGATGAGACTACAGGCAATGAGAAACCCATCGAAATTAGCACTTACTACGGTTGGGCAAAAGGACATTCATTGTATGACTTTTATCTTCGTGAATATGCAGGAGTTGATCCACAGACCGGTTATGCATTATACAACCAATACTACAATGTAAAGGCTAATGGAGAGAGAGAATTAATTACGGATATGGAAACATATAAATCAAAAAATGCCATCAATAAACTTGAAGTAGAGCAGACTAGTGATTGGAGTGCAGCTACCAAGAAATTTGTCGGAAAATCCGGTATTCCAGCACTGCAAGGTGGCTTCGGCTTCGATTTGTATGCGAAAGGTATAACTTTTAATGCAACTTTCTCGTATGGTATTGGTGGTTATGGCTATGATTATAACTATGCGGCAATGATGCATAGTGGTACATCCGGTTCATATAACTGGCATAAGGATATTGAGAATCGTTGGCAGAAACCAGGAGATGTCACCAATATTCCAAGCTTATCCAATGATTTCGGCGGTGGTGCTGACGATACTAATTATGCCAATGCAAGCTCTACACGCTTTTTGACAAGCCGTTCATTCCTGAATCTTGCAAATATAAGAATTGGTTATACATTACCTAAGAACATTGTTTCGAAGCTACATCTTTCCGGTTTAAGCTTCTATATTTCCGGTGACAACTTGTTGTATTGGTCAGCACGCAAGGGTTACGTTTCCATGGCATCTTCTGGTAATAGTGACAATGTCAATGACGATAATAAAAATGATTCCGGTGAATCTGGAAGAAGCCAATATGCTCCATTAAGTACAATTATGGGAGGTATTAAAATTCAATTCTAACAATAAAAATAAGAATTATGAAATTCAACATGAAAAAATATTTTCCGGTAACGGCTTTAGGATTATCACTCTTGCTGAGTGGTTGTACCGATTCTTTCTTAGAAAAGAGTCCTTCAGACTACATTACATCTGGAGATTTGCAGGAAGTGGCAAAATGGAACTCCAACATCTTAATGGGACAAGCCTTAGGTACATATTCCACCACCTTTGCTATGAATTCCGGCGGGACGGGAGGTCATGATGACTTCGGACAGAAAGCCGTTGACATTGCTACGGACTTGATGAGTGGAGATATGGTTATCATGCAGCAAGGTTACGGCTGGTTTGAAAGCGCAGGCTCGTTGACTTGTACTACTACGACTGCCACATCCTACTCCTACCAGTTCTGGCGGTATTACTATAAACTGATCAAGGCAACTAATGAAATCCTTGACGCAGCAGGAGGGGACGATGTTACTCCCGAAGGTGATGAAAATAAAGTATATTACGGACAAGCCAAGGCTCTGAGAGCTCATTCATACTTCAATTTGGTGAATTTGTATGCAAGACCTTATACTGAGGATAAGGCAGCCTTGGCCATTCCTATTTATCGTACACAATTGACTTCAGAAGCGGCAAAGAAATCATCAGTAGAAGAAGTTTATGAGTTGATTGTAAAAGACTTGACGGATGCAATACCTTTATTGGATGGTTTCCAACGTCCTTCTGGTGCAAAAGATCAAATTGACCAGTCTGTAGCAAAAGGTATGTTGGCATACGTTTACCTGACAATGGGAGATTATAAGAATGCAGCTAAAATATCCCAAGAGGTTATTGATTCAAAACAATATACTCTGATGAACAGTTCTGAAATTATCAATTCAGGATTTGCTTCCGTTGGAATTTCTGGATGGATGTGGGGAATTGACCTAACCACAAGTAATTCTCCTGCACTTCCGACTTTTTGGGGACATATGGATTTGTTTACTTATAGTTATGCCTTTGCTGGTGGAGAAAAATTGGTCGATACTGCACTGTATGAGTCAATACCTGCTTCGGATACCCGAAAAAAATGGTTTACCGAGTATGATTCGAAAACTGGTGAACAATACGAATTGACAAACTGGTGGAAGTTCTATAATGCAAAACGTAGTATGGGCAATCGTGAGTGGTATGACGATGAGGTTTACATGCGGGTTGCTGAGATGTATTTGATCAACGCAGAAGCCAATGTACGGGATAATAATTTGCAGGCAGCCAAGACATCTTTAAAAACATTGTTGGACGAACGTGACGTTGTTGCAGCGGAAAAGATTGCTGCGATGAATCAAGATGAATTGTTAGAAGCGGTATATTATAACTGGCGCCTTGAAATGTGGGGTGAAGGGCGTGGTCTGATGACTATGAAACGTTTCAAGAAGTCAATAACCCGTTGTGCAGAAGATGCAATGCTTCCGGAAAGGACTTATAGTTATGATGATAAACGATTGACATTCAATATACCGGAACGTGAAATTACTAATAATCCCAATTTGGCGGATTAAAAATCGCAATGGCATATATGTCAACAAATGAAACTTTGGGTGATTGTCCAAAGTGTTTTTATAAATAAAGTGTTTTAAGCCGCCCATTGTGAAATGAGCGGCTTTTTAATATCTGCCTTATTGTCATTCAGTTCGTTTCAGTAGTCATATTTCAAAGAACTTGTCTAAAAATTGAAAAGCCTATTGATTTACTCTTCTCATGTTGGAAATTAAATTATAGATTTACAATCTTTCTTTATCCTCTGCCAACAAAAAGTTTCGCAGTGAAATCTGTTTAATTCCCTTGTAATTTCCCCCGCTCTGCATTTCATCCATTGTAACTACATATTTGGGGTAATTGTCTGCTATTTCCAAAAGATTGCCGAATTCTCGCTGAACGGTTGCATCATCGGGAAGCATATACGCTACTTGGATATAGACTTTATGGTCGTCTTTGGAAGCAATGAAATCAATTTCCTTATTTCCACTCTTTCCGACATATACTTCATATCCATATCTCAACAAATCAATGCATACAACATTTTCCATTAACTTGTTGATGTCTTTTCGGAAATCAAAATGCTGTATGGAATTATGTAATCCCAAATCTTCAAAATAATATTTCTCACCAATTTCAAAGATCTTCATTCCTTGGATTTCTGCTCGTTGAATTTTGTAAATGAAGAAACTATTACACAGTGCCTTTAGATAGTTCAGAATTGTCTGCGTGGGAATGTTGACGTGTTGCGACTTTAAATATTTACTAATATTCTGGGCAGAAAAAAGAGAGCCGGTATTATCTATCAGATAAGCTACGAGATTCTCCAAAAAAGATACATTCCGGATTGATTCACGGGCAACCACATCTTTTAGTAGGATAGTAGAATAAACATTTCTCAAATACTCGAATATAACATTCTTGTCCATTGTTAGATTATGAATGTATGGCATACCTCCGAATGTAAGATAGAGTTTTAAACTTTCGGTAGAATCTTGACATTGATTGAAAGTTAAGAATTCCCCGTAGCTAAGTGAATGAATGGGAAATTCTATATATCTTCCTGCCAATTGAGTAGCAAGTTCACTGGACAGCATTTTAGCATTACTTCCGGTGCAATAGATATCGCATTTATTTTCGTTCAATAAACTCCGCAGACACAATTGGAATTCTTCAATCTCTTGGATTTCATCTACAAAAAGATAGTTATGATTATGCCCAGTAACCTTCTTTAAAACATATTGATAAAGATCCATGTAGTTCCTAATTTCCGTGAAGGCAAGTTGCTCTTTATCTACAAAAATGATATTGGCTTCCGGTATGTTTTTCTTTATGATATCTGATATCTGCAAAAGAATGTAGCTTTTACCTATCCTACGTTGGCCAGTTATTACTTTTATTATACTTTTATCAATAAACGGTTCAATTCTCCTTATGTATAAAGGGCGGGAGATATAATTTTTCATATTCAAACACGATTTAGTTTATGCGCAAAGATATAAAATATTTCAATTATAATTGAATATTTCTATGTATATTCCACATTCATACATTATAAATAATATATGTAAACTAAATATTTCTCAACAAAAAAGAATTTTGGGACTTTTATGGATAAAATCTATATTTCAAGATAAATTCCTCTATATAATTTATCGTTATTCTTGAATAAAAAACATTTATTGGGTTAATTAGTACACCACAAATTAAAAGGGTAGAATGAAATTTAATAATAACGTGCTTATTATCAGCTTTTAATTATTCAAAATGGTATGAAATGGGTACTTCAAACCACTTACCTCCCTTCGCCATATACCTTTATATAGAATATATAATAGAGTAAGCCTTGTTTTATAATGATTGTAAATTATTAATTTTCAGCAATATACATATATTGTAGTTCCGCGAAAACTCTGGTAATTTCGTATATTGGTATGCAGACCCAGGAGGTGGCAATAAAATCCAGCGTAAAAGTGGTGATGAAGTCTGATACTGAGATGCTTGATGAGGTAATGGTGGTTGCTTTCGGTACAGCAAAGAAGTCTGCATTTACGGGTTCGGCTAAGGTGGTTGGTACCGAAAAGCTGGAGCAGTCGCAAGTGACGAATGTTACTGATGCCTTGGCAGGTGCTGTGCCGGGTGTGACACTGACTTCCAATGACGGTGCTCCAGGTTCAAAATCATCCATCAAGATTCGTGGTTTTAGTTCTATCAATGCAAAGAATGACCCTTTGATTATTGTGGACGGCGCTCCTTATAGCGGTGATATTAATAATATCAATCCTAACGACGTTGAGTCAATGACAGTATTGAAGGATGCGGCTTCCAATGCTCTTTACGGTGCTCGTGGTGCTAATGGTGTAATTATCATCACTACCAAAAGGGCCAATATGTCGGGAGAGGCTAAGGTGACTTTTGATGCTAAGTGGGGTGCTAACACTCGAGCGTTGCAGAAATATGAAGTGATTGACAATCCTGGCATGTACTACGAGATGCATTATCGTGCCATGAACAATTATTATAAGTCAACGGGAATGAATGACCAAGCTGCATGGCTTGAGGCAAACAAGAATCTGTTTGGCTCCAACGGTGGATTGGGATACAATGTATATACAGTTCCCGATGGGCAATTCCTCATCGGTCAGAACGGTAAACTTAATCCCAACGCCACATTGGGTAGAGTTGTGAATTATAAAGGACGTGACTATCTGCTGACTCCGGATGATTGGGAAGATGTGGGAATGCGTACCGGTCTGCGTCAGGAATACAACTTCTCGGTGAGCGCAGCCAATGAAAAGTCCTCTTTCTATGTTTCTTTAGGTTATCTTGGAAATGAGGGTATCACTGAAGGCTCTGACCTGAAACGTTTGACAGGCCGTTTGAAAGCCGACTATCAAGCAAAGAAGTGGTTGAAGATTGGTGGTAATATGGGATATGCACGTTTTGATTCTAACTCGTTGAGTAACAATGGTACCAGTTCGTCTACCGGTAATATATGGGCGTTTGTTACCCAAATGGCTCCCATCTATCCCGCCTACGTGCGCAATGCTGACGGCAGCATCATGGTGGATAATAATGGTATTGGAATGATGGACTACGGTAGTGGTATCAATGCAGGTATGCAGCGTCCTTTCATTGCTGATGCCAACCCTATTCTAGACAATAAACTAAATACCAGAAACTCTGAAGGAAATGCCATTAACGGCAACGCCTTTGTAGATATAACTCCTATAGAAGGCCTAAAGGTGACATTCAATGGTGCTTTCAACTTGGATGAGACACGTCATAGTTACGTTTACAATCCTTACTACGGGCAGTTCGACTCCACTGGCGGTACAGTGAGTAAGTATCATACACGTACTTACGATTACAACCTGCAACAACTTGTTTCTTATGCCCGTTCGTTTGGCGACAATAACTTCGATATTCTTTTAGGTCACGAATATTATGGTTATCGCTACTATGAACTTGGGGCCAGCAAGTCGCAGATGTTCTCTCAAGGCAATAAGGAATTGGATGGTGCCATTATCGACGGACAAGGTGCTTCTTCCTATAAAGAGCGTCGTAACAATGAAGGTTTCTTCGGCCGTTTGCAATACAATTATGACGAACGCATCTTCGGCTCGGCTTCTTTGCGTCGTGATGCTTCCAGCCGTTTCCATCCGGACCATCGCTGGGGTACATTCTGGTCGGTAGGCGGTGCGTGGCTTATCAACAAAGAAAGCTGGTTTGATGCTTCATGGGTGCAGGAACTGAAGCTGAAGGCTTCTATTGGTTCACAAGGTAATGACAATATCGGTGACTTCCTCTATACGGATAGATTTAACATTATCAACTCTAACAACAGCCTTGGTACTTCATTTAAATCTAAGGGCACTAAAGACATCACTTGGGAAACCAACACTAACTTCAATATCGGTGCAGAGTTCCAGTTGTGGAACCGTGTAACCGGTAGCATCGAGTACTACAGACGTAAGACTTCGGATATGTTGTTCTCATTTACCGTGGCTCCATCATTGGGTTATGCTTCCTATATGGACAACGTTGGTAACATGGTCAATAGTGGTGTGGAAATGGACTTCAATGTGAATATCTTCGATACACGTAACTTTACGTGGGATGTGAATGTGAACATTTCAACCTTGAAGAACCGTATTACGATGCTTGATCCTGATAAGTTGATTACTACTGAGTATACAGCTGATGGAAAAGGATATAAGGGCTATTCTAACGGAAGCTTCTTCATTGGTGAGGATTTGTCTATGTTTACATGGCGCTTGAAGGAGTATGCCGGAGTGAATGAAAAGGGTGAGTCTTTGTTCTATAAGAATGTCAAGGACGAGGCCGGCAATATCACCGGACGTGAAACGACTACGAATCATGCTCAGGCTGACTATTACATCACAGAGGAAAGCTCAATACCTAAGGTGTATGGTGGTTTCGGTACCAAACTGAAAGTATATGGCGTGGACTTCGGCATAAACTTCACTTACCAGATTGGTGGTAAGCAATATGATGGTACGTATGCTTACTTTATGTCGTCACCTTATGGTACGGCTGGTTACAACTACCATAAGGATTTGCTGAACTCATGGACTCCTGAGAACACAAATACTAATATCCCTCGTTTCCAGATGAACGACCAATATTCAGGGGCAATGTCTACGCGCTTCTTGACAAATGCAAGCTTCTTGAATATCCAGAATATTAATGTGGGCTACACGTTACCTTCCAAGTGGACAAGAAAGTTGGCCATCAACTCATTGCGCGTGTATATGTCGGCAGAAAATGTTTTCTATTGGTCTAAACGTAAAGGGTTCGACCCACGTCAGTCATACGACGAGACAACCAATGCTACTTTCTATTCACCGATGCGTACCATCTCCGGTGGTGTGTCATTTGAGTTCTAAACCTAATATATAGATTACAATGATTATGAAGAAGAATATATTCAAACTATTTTCGGTTATGGTCGTATCGGCCACGGTATTGACCGGCTGTATAGAAGAGGTTTTTCCCGACGATTCTACAGCGACCTCCGATCAGATTGGTGCATCGGCAACAGCGATTGAGGCTTCGCTTAATGGCTTGCCATCGCAAATGGTACAAGGCTATCTAGTGTACGGTAAGCAAACACATGAGACCGACCTTGCTTATCCCTCATTGATGTTGGCCCAGACAGAACTGCTGGGTGATGTCGTGGCTACGGATTACGGATATGACTGGTGGTGGCGCTTCAATGCCAATAATGGTATGAACGACACCGGCTATTATTCATATTTGCCTTACTTCACCCTATATAAGTTCGTTAAATCGGCCAATGACGTGATTGCGGCCGTTGATGTGACTGATCCCACAATTACCGATGAAATGCGTGGGCTTGGAAGTATAGCCCATGCTTTCCGTGCATTGGACTATTATACGCTGATGGTACTTTTCGAACCGGTAGAAAACATCTATACCGATTGTAGCAAGGTACTGGGGCTGACGGTGCCCATCGTGACTGAGGCAACAACTAACGACATTGCGAAGAGCAATCCGCGTGCGACCCACGAAGAATTGGTGAATTTCATTCTTGCCGACCTTGACAAGGCAGAGATAGGTTTGGAGTCTTATACACCTGTCAGTAAGAACTTCCCTGACTTGGCGGTCGTATATGGTCTGAAGGCCAAAGTATATATGTGGGATGGTCAGTTTGCTAAAGCTGCCGAGTATGCCCGCAAGGCTATTGATAAGTCGGGAGCAACACCTATGAGCGAATCACAGTGGCATAATCCCACTACCGGTTTCAATACGGCTACTTCTGCATGGATGTGGTACCTTCACCCCACGGCTTCCAATATGGGTAATCTTGCTAATTTCATTGGTCACATTTCCAATGAAGCGGATTGGGGATATGCTTCTTTGTCTAAGCTTCAGATGGCACGTTCACTTTATGACGCGATTCCTGCTACCGATTTCCGCAAATATTCTTACCTTGACCCGGACAGAAGTACTTACGCTTACCAGTCAGTGAGAGGCAATGCATGGCTGGATGAACAACCGGATTATATGTCATTGAAGTTCCGCCCCGTGGGTGGTGACTATAACACTTATTCTGTGGGTGCGGCTGCAGATATTCCCGTGATGCGTGTGGAAGAGATGTATCTCATAGAGGCTGAAGCAGTAGGTGCCAGCCAGGATGTGGCAGCAGGCGTACAGTTGTTGAATAACTTTATGAAGCAGTACCGCCAGAGCAATTACAATTTCAGTACGGGTGATTTGCGTAATTTCCAGCTTGAGGTGTTGAAACAGATGCGTATCGAGTTCTGGGGTGAGGGAATCGCATTCCCCACGGCTAAACGTCTGAAACCGGATGTCATTCAGAATTATGAGGGTACCAACTTTATAGAAGATATCTTCAAGATAAACTGTAAAGGTGTGAAGCCCAACTGGACATTGATGATTCCTAAGACCGAGGTCGATTCAAATACTGCCCTTCAGGGAATGAACAATCCGGACCCGTCCGGTGCTATTGCTAAACGTCCTACTCCGATAGGGGAGTTTGCACCGGGTAACAATTAACCAATGAACTAACTTTTAATAGAATTTGTATATGAATAAGATATTCAATAAATTGTTTTTGGGCTTGGCCGTATGCGGTTTGGCTATGACGGCTTGTTCAGACGGTGTGGAGTGGAAGCCTTCTCCGGTTCCTACCGAGGGTGTACAAGCTTATATTTATGCTGATAACACTGATTTGACTTATTATCCGAATGATGAACAGGTTTTTGTGATCAAAATCGGCCGTCAGAAAACAGATGCGGCTGCATCTATTCACTTGACTACAGATGCGGAGAACGTAACAGTACCGACAACGATTGATTTTGCTGCCGGTGAAGCACTCAAAGAAGTAAAGATTGCGTTTGACATAGCTGTGGGTACTACTGCATCTTATACTATTACCATTCCTGAAGAAGATTCCTACGTTTATGGTTCACCTAAGGTGACGGTCAATATAAAGCGTGACTATACTTGGCTCAATATAGGTACAGGCTACTATGCATCTCAATTATTTGGCGAGGGTTGGGATCAACCTGTGCTGAAGGCTAAAGAGGCTAACATCTATAAGCTGGAAGATTGCATTACGAAAGGATATCCCATCATGTTTACGCTAAGCGATGACAATCAAGAACTGATAGGTTGGGATCCTCAACCTACTGGTTATGACAAGACGGATTATGGTATGCTATACTTTGCAGCAGCAGGTATGGAGCGTAAAGGAAACGTGTTGTCTTTCCCGATGCAGGGCTTAGTAGTACTTGACAGTGGTAAATGGGGAGTACTGTATCAGGGATTCACGGAAACGCTGGAGATGCCGGAAGGGTTCTGATTATCCTGGCAATTAGATAATATGTAATTAGAAATGGCATGTAAGATGAAGTCAAACTTCATCTTACATGCCATTTTTCTATTGTGTCTGTTTTTATTTTATTCCCCTTTTTAAGGCGCTTCCGCCAAAATTATTTATATTTGCTGCCCGAACCAACAATACGTATATAATAAGGTATAGAAACTATGAAAGAATTTGTAATCTCCGAAGTGCGGGCAGAAACAGCGGTATTGGTAGGTCTTGTCACGAAGGCTCAGGATGAGCGTAAGACCAATGAATACCTGGACGAGCTTGCATTCTTGGCTGAGACAGCCGGGGCGGAAGTAGTGAAGCGGTTTACCCAGAAGCTGGACCAGGCGCATTCCGTGACCTACGTCGGCAAGGGCAAGCTGGAAGAAATCAGAGAGTACATCCGTAATGAAGAAGAAGCCGAACGCGAAATCGGCATGGTGATTTTTGATGATGAACTCTCCGCCAAGCAGATACGCAATATAGAAGCTGAACTCAAAATCAAGATACTGGACCGTACGTCCCTGATTCTCGATATCTTTGCCATGCGTGCCCAGACTGCCAATGCAAAAACGCAGGTGGAGCTGGCGCAGTATAAGTACATGCTCCCCCGTCTGCAACGTTTGTGGACCCACTTGGAACGCCAGGGTGGTGGCTCCGGTGCCGGTGGAGGTAAAGGTTCCGTGGGACTTCGCGGTCCGGGTGAAACGCAGCTGGAAATGGACCGCCGTATCATCTTGAACCGTATGTCATTGTTGAAGGAGCGCTTGGCTGAGATTGACAAGCAGAAGTCTACCCAGCGGAAGAACCGCGGACGCTTGATTCGTGTGGCATTGGTGGGATATACCAATGTAGGAAAATCCACATTGATGACTTTGCTTTCGAAAAGTGAAGTCTTTGCCGAGAACAAGCTGTTTGCCACGTTGGATACTACGGTGCGTAAGGTGATTATTGAGAACCTGCCGTTCCTGCTTTCTGATACAGTGGGCTTTATCCGTAAATTGCCGACAGATTTGGTAGACTCCTTCAAGTCTACTCTGGATGAGGTACGCGAGGCGGACTTGCTGTTGCATATCGTAGACATCTCTCATCCGGATTTTGAAGAACAGATAGAAGTTGTGAACAAGACGTTGGCAGATATCGGTGCCGCCGGTAAGCCCATGATTCTTGTATTCAATAAGATAGACGCTTATACTTATATAGAGAAAGCGGCTGACGACCTTACCCCCAGAACCAAGGAAAACTTGACACTCGAAGAACTGATGAAGACGTGGATGGCTAAGATGGAGGATAACTGCCTCTTTATTTCTGCTCGCGAAAAAATCAATATGGAGGAACTGAAGAGTGTAGTTTATCAGCGTGTGAAGGAATTGCACGTGCAGAAGTACCCCTATAATGACTTTCTTTATCAGACCTACGAAGAAGAAGTTTAATTTTAGTTATGAGTTATAAGTTATGAGTTATTTGCTGGCAGCGGTTTGAATCGGTAGTGCCGGCAAAGGCAATAACTTATAACTCATAACTCATAACTCGTTATAAGGATGAATTACAGAAGACTGACCGAAGATGAAATTCTCCGGTTGAAGAGCCAGTCATGTCTGGCTGATGATTGGGGGAAAGTAACCGTTGCAGAAGAGTTCTCAACGGAATTTGTGCATCATACCCGTTTTTCGGGTGAGGTGCGTTTGGGAGTGTTCCATTCAGAATTTATGTTGCCGGGAGGAATCAGGAAGCATTCCGGTTTGCGGCATGTGACGCTGCATAATGTAACGGTGGGAGATAACTGTTGCATTGAGAATATCCAGAACTACATTGCCAATTATGAAATAGGGCATGACACCTTCATTGAGAATGTGGATATTATTCTGGTAGACGGTGTGTCGAAGTTCGGTAACGGGGTAGAAGTGTCTGTCCTGAATGAGACGGGAGGCCGTGAGGTGCTGATTAATGATAAACTCTCCGCACACCAAGCCTATATTCTGGCGCTTTACCGCCATCGCCCGGAGCTGATTGCACGGATGAAGGAAATCACGGATTTTTATTCCAACAAACATGCTTCTGCTGTAGGAAGCATCGGGAACCATGTAATGATATTGAACACCGGTTCCATAAAGAATGTGCGCATCGGTGATTATTGCCGCATCTGTGGTACATGCCGTCTGTATAACGGAAGCATCAACAGCAACGAGGTGGCGCCGGTACACATCGGGCATGGGGTGATTTGTGATGATTTCATCATCTCTACCGGGTCTCATGTAGATGACGGAGCTATGCTGAGCCGCTGCTTCGTGGGGCAGGCATGCAAGTTGGGACACAACTACTCTGCCTCGGATTCTTTGTTTTTCAGCAACTGCCAGGGAGAGAACGGGGAGGCGTGCGCTATTTTTGCCGGACCTTATACGGTGACACACCATAAATCCACGTTGCTGATTGCCGGTATGTTTTCCTTTATGAATGCCGGTTCGGGGTCCAATCAGAGCAACCATATGTATAAGTTAGGGCCTATCCATCAAGGCACTTTGGAGCGTGGTGCCAAGACGACTTCCGATTCGTACATCTTGTGGCCTGCAAGGGTGGGAGCGTTTTCCTTGGTAATGGGGCGCCATGTCAACCATTCTGATACTTCGAACCTGCCGTTCTCTTACTTGATAGAGCAGAATAATACCACCTACCTTGTACCCGGTGTCAACCTGCGTAGTGTGGGTACCATCCGTGATGCCCAGAAGTGGCCGAAACGTGACGGGCGTACCGACCCGAACAAACTGGATTACATCAACTATAATCTTCTCAGCCCCTACACGGTGCAGAAAATGTTCAAGGGACGGGAGACGTTGCAGAATCTGCGTCATGCCAGTGGCGAGCTTTCGGATATCTATTCTTTCCATAGTGCGAAGATACGTAACTCGGCTTTGGTGAAAGGTATCCGCTTCTATGAAATAGCCATTCATAAGTTCCTCGGAAACTCTGTCATCAAGCGCTTGGAAGGCATTGACTTCCGGAGCAATGAAGAAATACGTGCCCGTTTGAAGCCCGATACTGCCATTGGCAGCGGCGAATGGGTGGATATTTCCGGATTGATAGCCCCAAAGAGTGAGATAGATGCGCTGATAGACGGTATTGAGTCCGGCAAAGTCAATCGCTTGAAGTCTATCAATACCGAGTTTGAGAAGATGCACAGCAACTACTATACCTACGAATGGACCTGGGCGTATGAGAAGTTGGAAGAGTTCTATGGTATCAAGCCGGAAGGTATGACGGCAGAAGACGTCATACATATTGTCGAAAAATGGAAAGAAGCAGTAGTTGGCCTCGACCGCATGGTGTATGAGGATGCTAAGAAAGAATTTTCACTGGCTTCCATGACGGGCTTTGGAGCTGACGGCTCACGCTTGGAAAAGGAACTCGATTTTGAGCAGGTACGCGGCGACTTTGAAAGCAATCCGTTTGTAATGGCTGTGCTGAAACACATTGAGGTGAAGACGGCGCTGGGCGATGAACTGATAGGGCGGATGCAGCGGGTGTCAGAAAATTAATTATGATTTGTTGCGTTTTTACTCTAATTAAAGAATTATTTCAATAATAGTTTTTACCTTTGCTCGGTAAAGGCGGTTTTGTGCTGTCTTTGCTACCCGAATCACTTTTAAACATTAAATATACGAGTAATTATGGCAACAACACCTCCGTTCAAGTATCAACCCATGTTCGAGAAGGGAAAAGATACTACTGAGTATTATCTGCTTACGAAAGATTACGTGTCAGTAAGCGAGTTTGAAGGAAAACCTATCTTGAAGATTGAAAAAGAAGGTTTGACGGCAATGGCCAATGCGGCTTTCCGTGATGTATCGTTCATGTTGCGTCGTTCGCACAACGAGCAGGTTGCTAAGATTCTGAGTGACCCCGAGGCAAGCGACAACGATAAATACGTGGCACTCACCTTCCTGCGCAATGCCGAGGTAGCATCCAAGGGGGTACTTCCTTTCTGCCAGGATACGGGTACGGCAATCATCCATGGTGAGAAGGGACAGCAGGTATGGACCGGCTACTGTGACGAAGAAGCTCTCTCACTGGGTGTTTACAAGACTTATACCGAAGAGAATCTGCGTTATTCTCAGAACGCTCCCCTCACCATGTACGATGAGGTGAATACGAAGTGCAACCTCCCCGCACAGATTGACATTGAAGCTACGGAAGGTATGGAGTACGAGTTCCTCTGCGTAACCAAGGGTGGTGGCTCTGCCAACAAGACTTATCTCTACCAGGAGACAAAGGCTATCCTCAACCCCGAAACATTGGTTCCCTTCCTTATCTCAAAAATCAAGACTTTGGGTACGGCAGCTTGTCCTCCCTATCACATCGCATTCGTTATCGGCGGTACTTCTGCCGAAAAGAACTTGTTGACTGTGAAACTGGCTTCCACCCACTTCTACGATAACCTACCCACTACCGGCAATGAGTTCGGCCGCGCTTTCCGCGATGTGGAACTGGAGAAGCTGGTACTGGAAGAAGCTCATAAGATTGGCCTCGGTGCCCAGTTCGGCGGCAAGTATCTGGCTCACGACATCCGCATCATCCGCCTGCCGCGTCACGGTGCGTCCTGTCCCGTGGGTCTGGGTGTTTCCTGCTCTGCCGACCGTAACATCAAGTGTAAAATCAATAAAGAAGGTATCTGGATTGAAAAGCTCGACAGCAATCCGGGTGAACTGATTCCCGAAGAACTCCGTAAGGCCGGTGAAGGCGACGTGGTGAAGATTGACTTGAACCAGCCGATGGCCGATATTCTGAAGGAACTGACCAAGTATCCGGTTTCCACCCGTTTGTCTCTGAATGGAACCATTATCGTAGGCCGTGACATCGCACACGCCAAGCTGAAAGAACGTCTGGACCGTGGCGAAGACCTGCCGCAGTACATCAAAGACCATCCCATCTACTACGCCGGTCCTGCCAAGACTCCTCAAGGCATGGCTTGCGGCTCCATGGGCCCGACTACTGCCGGACGTATGGACCCGTATGTAGACCTCTTCCAAAGCCACGGCGGCAGCATGATTATGCTTGCCAAAGGTAACCGCAGCCAGCAAGTGACAGATGCCTGCCAAAAGTATGGCGGTTTCTACTTGGGCTCTATCGGTGGTCCTGCCGCTATCTTGGCACAGAACAACATCAAGAGCATTGAGTGCGTGGAATATCCCGAACTCGGTATGGAAGCTATCTGGAAGATTGAGGTGGAGAACTTCCCTGCATTCATCTTGGTGGACGATAAGGGCAACGACTTCTTCAAGCAACTGAAGCCCTGGAATTGCAGCAAGTAAAACAGAAGCCTTTTAGAAAGGCATAATATAAGGAAAGCCGTAACGGAGAAAATCTTGTTACGGCTTTTTTGTTTTGTAGAGGAAAACAAAGTGTTTCGCGGCATAGAACACTCTGTTTCATCAAGCAAAACAAACTGTTCCTTTATGTTGAAACAAATTGTTTCAATAGGAAGAAACAAACTGTTCTTTCATGTTGGAACAAAGTGTTCTTCCCTATTGGAACACTCTGTTCTGCCTTGATAAAACAGATTGTTCTCTATAGGAGAATAAAACTGAAACTCGTTTGTTGTCGTATTTTTGTTACATTCTCCTTTTCATTTCTCGGTTAACTTCTTTATCTTTAGCCCTCCAAACAACCAATTTAATAAAACATGGAACTGACTCTTACACGACAAACTCCGGCACAACACATCGTATGGCTGGATGTGGTACGCCTTGTTGCAATGTTTACAGTAGTTTGCTGCCATTGCACAGACCCTTTTAACTTCTATCCGGGCACATCGCCCGACATTGTTGACATCAAGTTCTGGGGAGCTGTCTACGGTGCGGCGCTCCGTCCTTGCGTACCGCTTTTTGTAATGATTACCGGTGCATTGCTGTTGCCGGTACGGGGTGACGCCTCGGCATTCTACAAGAAACGTATCCCCCGCGTATTCTTTCCTTTCCTCATCTGGTCTGTGATTTACAATCTGTTCCCCTGGATAACGGGACTGCTGGGAGTGGAGCCGAAAGTGATTCTGGATTTCTTCCCTTATTCGGGTGAGGAAGTGATGCGCCAGTCTCTGGCAGTGAGCCTGGGATATATTGCAGAAATGCCTTTTAATTTCTCTCTATTGGATGTGCACATGTGGTATATCTATCTGCTGATAGGGCTTTATCTCTATCTTCCGATATTCTCGGCATGGGTGGAGAAGGCCTCGGAACGTGCCAAACTATGGTTTCTTGCAGCATGGGGAGTGACACTGCTGCTGCCTTATTATACCGAGTTTGCCGCTCCGTACCTTTGGGGGACTTGCTCGTGGAACTCGTTCGGTATGCTGTATTACTTTGCCGGTTTTAACGGCTACCTATTGTTGGGCCATTATCTGAGGAACCATAACTGGACGGGCCGGCAACTCTGTGGCATCGGCATTCCCATGTTTGCCATTGGCTATGCCGTAACATTCCTTGGTTTCCGTCGTATGACCTCCTTGCCGGATTTTACGGATGAGATGCTCGAACTCTTCTTCACCTACTGTTCGCTGAATGTAGTAATGATGACCATCCCTGTGTTTATGCTTTGCAAGCGGGCCAATTTCCGTTCGGAGCGCATCAAGAAAGCATTGGCAAACTTGACGCTCTGTGGTTTCGGAGTCTATATGATACACTATTTCTTTACCGGACCGAGCGTAGTCCTGATGCGTGCTATCCATGTTCCTGTCTATCTTCAGATACCTTGTGCCGCAGTCGTCGCTTTCTGTACTTCCTGGTTTCTGGTGGCAATGGCATACCGTTGTTTCGGGAAGCGGACCAAGTGGGTGCTGGGGTAGTTTGAATGAAAGATTGTTTATCTTTAAAGGAGGAGATTTAGGGCTTATTATCTCCTCCAGATTCTCCACATATAGTAAGCGCAGTGCGTGAATGCGAAAACAAACGAGATAATCAGCAGCACTTTGCTTTCTCCCCATCCCACAGTCTGTTGGTGCCACAGTCCGGTGATGACACAAAGAACGGCAAGGATAAGTCCAATCATGTTCAAGGTCACCTGCCCGTGGCGGGTGTCGCCTCCATGCTCCAGCTTACTGTGCTTCATGCCGTAGCCCACGTAGATGTCCAGACCGATGAGCATCCACAGTACCAGGCGTATCCATGTATCGGCAGGAAGGAACAGCATCATGCAAAGGCAAGTAAGAATACCCAGTATGGGGATAAGTGGAACAAGTGGGGTTTTAAAGGAACGGGGCACGTCAGGCATGGTTCTGCGTACTACCAGTACAGCGGCACAGACCAGCGTGAAGGCCATCAGCGTGCCGATGCTTGTCATCTCCCCGGCCAGCCGTGCGGGTACAAAAGCTGTCAGCAGGCCCACAAGTACCATGAAGAGCAGGTTGCTGCGTGCCGGAGTACGGAACTTTTCGTTGATATGCGAGAAGAAAGGAGGCAGCAGCCCGTCGTGGCTCATGCTCAGGAATACGCGGCTCTGTCCCAGCAGCGTCACCATGATGACGGAGCAATATCCGAACAGAATGGACAGCACGATGGCACGGTTCAGCCAGGGATAGTCCGGCTGGATGATACCTGCCGCATCAGCCTGCCCCATGTGCTCTATGGCTATGGCAACGGGAGCAATACCTTGCTGTCCGCTGAAGGCGGTGTAGTGTGCCACTCCCGTCATGACGTGGGCAAAAACCATATAGAGCACGGTGCATACCAGCAGGGAGACCAGAATGCCGATAGGCATGTTCCGCTTCGGGTTCTTCGTCTCTTGGGCAGCTGTGCTCACGGCGTCGAACCCGAGGAAGGCGAAGAATACGATGGCCGCCCCTCGCAGGATGCCGGAGAAGCCATATTCGCCCAGCACGCCCGTATTGGCAGGGATGTAAGGTGTATAGTTGTCGGTATTGATGTATTTCCAGCCGAGTATGACAAAAATCAGTATGACGGAAACCTTCAGGAATACAATGAAGCCGTTGAAGATGGAGCTGCCTTCCGTACCCCGTATCAGGAAGAGGCTCATCAGCACGACGATAAGGAAGGCGGGGATATTTACGACTCCACCATCCCAGGGACAGGCGGTGAGGGCTTGCGGTAGATGTATGTCCAGTCCCTCGAGAAAGACGACCAGATAGCGGCTCCAGCTGATGCTTACCGTGGTTGCGGCTACGGTGTATTCCAGTACCAGGTCCCACCCGATAATCCAGGCGATGAGTTCGCCCATCGTGGCATACGAGTAGGTGTATGCGCTGCCGGCTACGGGTATCATGGATGCAAATTCCGCATAACATAGTCCGGCGAAGCAGCATCCCAGTGCGGCAATGGCAAAGGACAGTGTGATGGCCGGTCCCGTATAGCCTGCCGCCACCGTTCCGGTGATGGAGAATAGACCCGCTCCGATGATGACTCCCACGCCCAGGGCAACAAGGCTCCACGGACCAAGTACACGTTTCAATGTTTTCTTTCCGGAGGCATTAGCCTCCGCTTGCAGTGCCTCGAATGGCTTTCTGATGAATAATCCCATTGTGCTTCAATTCTGATAAACCGGGCGCAAAGGTACGGATTATATTGCTTATTCCATATAGCGCGCTACTTTTCCACTGATTTGCAGTAGGGAGATTTCACATAATTTGGTATCATATTCCGCGGAGAGAATACGTTCTTCTGCATCCAGCAGACTCTTTTGGGCTTCGCGCATCTCGATTCCCGAGAGGTTGCCCAGCATATATCGTTCCATGGCAATCTCGTGGTTCTCCTTGGCAGCCACAAGGTTCTGGCGTTCCAGGTTCAGCATTTGCAGGTTGTTTTGGTAGGCCTGCCATAGGTTGCTGAGGTCGGCGCGCAGAGCTTGCTCCAGTTGCTCCCGTTCCAGGCGAGCGTTCTGCACGGCAATGCGGGCATTCTTGCGTTCGCGGCGCCGGTTGCCGTCGAACAGATTGAAGCCGACCGTGACGCCGAAGTTCAGACCGAGGTTGCTGCGGCGGCTGTTGGCGGAGATGTCATACTTGTTGAGGGTGTAGCCGTATCCGCCGTTCATCTTCACGTATGGGTAGTCGCGCGAGCAGACTTTCTTGTAGTCCAGACGGGCCAGGGTATTGTTCTGTTCGGCACGTAGCAGTGAGGCGTTGATGGTGAGGGTGGCGTTCCACAGCTCCTCGAAGTTCAGGGAGGCGGTCACGTTGATGAGGCTGTCTTGTATGATAAACGGCTGGTCTACATCTTTGTTTGCCATGAGTTCGTTCAGCTGGATACGTGAGGTGTGCAGCAGTTCCTGCTGTTTCATGTATTGGGCACTGTCGGCATTGAAGTCCACTTTGGCCTGCTGGTAGTCCAGGCGCGAGAAGTTACCGATGTGGTAACGCTCTTCCACAATGCGCAGGCGCTCTTTGGATAGCGATACGGCATAACGGAAGTTCTTCAAGCGGATTTTCTGCTGCACATAGTTATAGTATTCGGCGGCTATGTTGGCTATCAGGTCCTCGATGGCGATGCGCGTATTGGTCTCGCCTTGGCGTTCCAGCTCCTTGAGCCGTTGGTAGTTGGCGGTAATGTTGAAACCGTCGAAGATGGTCCAGTTCAGGTTGATGCCTGCATCGAGAGTTTGGTCAAACACTCCGTTGTCCTTGGTTGTCTCTCCGGTGGCTCGGGCTTTGGTCTCGGTATTGTCTATGGTTCCCTTGTAGCCGGCGGAGAGGTCCAGTGTGGGCAGGTAGCCCGCATTGCCCAGTGTGGCGTTGTTCTTGCTGACCTGCTCTTCATTGCGGACAATGCGCAGGGAGTAGTTGTTCAGCAATCCCTGCTCCAGGCAGGACTTCAAGGTGTAGGTAGGCGCAGGCTGTGCATAAAGGTCCAGCGCTGTGCAGGCAGTGGCTATGAAAATTAAAACAATGCGTTTCATTCGGTCTTCAGTTTACTTCGGTTCGTTGATACATAACTATATATGGCAGGCACGATGTACATCGTCAGCAGTGTGGAGATGAGCATGCCGCCTACGACGGCAGTACCCATGGCGATGCGCTGGTTGCAGCCTTCGCCGGTGGCGTAGGCAAGCGGTATCAATCCCAGGATGGTGGAGGCACTCGTCATCAGGATGGGGCGCAGACGTTGCAGGGAGGCGTCCTTGATGGCTCGCATCTTGTCTTCACCCGCTTCCTGCTTCTGATTGGCAAATTCCACAATCAGGATACCGTTCTTTGCCACTAGACCAATCAGCATGATAATACCAATCTGGCTGAATATATTCATCGTAATCCCCCCGAAATACATGAACACCAGTGCGCCGGCAATGGCGAGAGGCACCGTCAACATGATAATCAGCGGGTCCTTGAAGCTTTCGAACTGGGCGGCCAGAATCAGGTAAATCAGCACGATGGCCAGAATGAAGGCGAACATCAGACTGGAGGAACTCTCCCTATACTCTTTGGAGTCTCCGGTCAGTGCGGTGCGGAAGGTCTCGTCCAGCGTCTCCTTGGCAATCTTGTCCATTTCATCCAGACCTTGTCCGATGGTCTTGCCGTCCGCCAGTCCCGCGGAGATGGTGGCAGAAACGAAACGGTTGTAACGGTACAGTTTCGGAGGTGCGATGCCGCCGGTAAGCTCAATCAGGTTGTCCAGCTGTACCATGTTCCCGTTGTCGCTTCGGATATAGATGCCTTTCAGGTCGGCGGGCTTGTTGCGTTGCTGGCGGTTGATTTCGCCTAATATCTCGTATTGCTTTCCGTTCATGTAGAAGTAGCCCATGCGCTGTCCGCTCAAGCCGTATTGCAGGGTTTGGGCAATGTTCTTGGTGCTTACGCCCATGATGCTCGCCTTGTCACGGTTGATGTTGATGCGCGCTTCAGGCTTGCTGAACTTCAGGTTTACGTCTGCCATCTGGAATACCGGATTTTCGTAGACCTTCGTCATGAACTTGGGGAGCACCTCCTGCAATTTCTCGATATTAGTTGCCTGCAATACATACTGCACGGGCATACCGCCGCGCCGTCCTCCGAATGAGGAGGACTGCTGTACGAAAGAGCGTGCCATGGTCTTTTTCTGCACTGCCTTCGACAACTTTTCGGCAACCTCCATCTGGGTATAGTCACGGTCTTTCATGTCTTTCAGTGTGATACGTACGTTACCGCTACCACTGGATACACGCGCTGTTACCGCTTCTGCATCCGGGATAATGGAGTCCACCAGATGATTGATGTCTTCGGTATAGTCGCGGATATATTCGTAAGTCACTCCTTCGGCACCCATTGTATTGATACTGATTTGCGAACGGTCCTCCAATGGCGCCATTTCAGCCGGGATAGTATTCCAAAGGACTCCGATAAGCAGGATGGTGACGATGGTGAAGGGCAGGGCAATCCAGCGCCGTTTCAGGAAGGCGGCCAGTGACTGGCTGTATACCCGGTTCATCCCTTCGAAGAAAGGTTCGGTCTTGCGATAGAACCAGCTCTGCTGTTCCCTTTTGATTAAAAGTTTGGTGGCAAGCATCGGCGTAAAAGTCAATGCGGCGAAGGAGGAGATAATCACCGAACCGGAGACCACGATACTGAATTCGCGGAACAGTCGTCCTGTCGTACCGTCCATGAATACAATAGGGAAGAATACCGCCACCAGCGTAATGGTAGTGGAGATGACGGCAAAGAAAATCTCCTTGGCTCCTTCTATGCCGGCTTCTTTCGGTGGCATCCCTTTCTCGATGCGGACATAAATGTTCTCCGTCATCACGATGGCGTCGTCCACCACCAAGCCCACGGCAAGCACCACGGCAAGCATGGAGAGCACATTGATGGAGAAACCGGCCAGATACATGACGAAGAAAGCTCCAATCAGCGAAACGGGGATTACAATACATGGCACAAGCGTCACACGCCAATCGCGCAAGAAGAGGAAAATGATGATGATAACCAGTACAAAGGCCTCATACACCGTCTGCTTCACCTCGTCGATAGAAGCGCGGATAAACTTGGTATTGTCAAAACCGTAGTTGTAATGAACATCTTCGGGAAGGTCTTTCTTCATCTTCTCCATGCGGTCATATACGGCGTTGGCTATTTCAATGTGGTTGGCACCCGGCTGCGGAATTACTACGACACCTACCATGGGCACACCGTTCATCTTCATATAACTTTTGATGTCGGCTGGTCCCAGTTCGGCACGTCCAATGTCGCTGAAGCGGACAATACGGTTACCGTCTTCCTTCAGGATAAGATTGTTGAACTCTTCGGCTGTATGCATCAGACCCAACGTACGGATGGTGAGCTCAGTAGTGTTTCCTTCGATACTTCCGGAAGGGAGCTCTACGTTTTCGTTGTCCACCGCATTCTTTACATCCAGAGGAGTGATTCCATAGCCGGACATCTTGATGGGGTCCAGCCAAAGCCGCATGGAATAGCGCTTTTCTCCCCAGATGCTTACACTACTTACATCTGAAATAGTCTGAAGCTGCTCCTTGACAGTCAGGTCGGCTATTTCACTGAGCTCCAGTAGGGAACGTTTGTCGCTTTGGAGGGCAACCATTAGGATAGGGGTGGCGTCCGCATCGGCTTTTGATACGGTAGGAGGGTCACAGTCACGAGGCAGATAGCGTTGTGCACGCGACACTTTATCACGTACGTCGTTGGCGGCGGTTTCCAGGTCAACGGAAAGCTCAAACTCTACTGTAATGCGTGATGAGCCTTGCTGGCTGACACTGGAGAGGGAGCGTATGCCGGGAATACCGTTGATGTTCTGCTCCAGAGGCTCCGTTATCTGGTTCTCGATGACATCGGCGTTGGCACCCGGATAGGAGCAGGATACTGATATGATGGGATTGTCTACAGATGGGTACTCGCGTACACCCAGATAATTGTAGCCGATGAAGCCAAACAGCAGAATTATCAGGGTAAGTACTGTCGAGAGTACCGGTCGCCGTATACTTAATTCGGATATATTCATTCTTTACAATTGATAATTAACGGTTGATAATTGACAGTTGTCAATTGATATTGTCCAGTGTTACCGGTAGTCCGGTACGGAGTTGCAGGGTTCCCGAGGTGATGATGGTATCTCCTGCCTGCAAGCCTTGCAATACTTGTACTTCCGCTTCCGTACGGATTCCCGTAGTAATCTCTACCGGCTGGGCTTTTCCCGACTTATAGAGGAATATCTTGTCTTTTCCCATTTCCGGTACAATGGCTTCGGACGGTACGGCAAGGGCGTCTTGAATTTCATCCTTGTTCAGCTTGATGCTGGCATAGCGGCCCGGAAGCACAGCTCCGTTGGCATTGGGATAAAGTGCACGGATTGTCAGGGTATGGGTAGTAGGGTCTATCTTTGATTCGCGTGCATAAACCGTGGCGTGGAAGGTATTTAGCTTTCCTTCGAGAGTGAAGTCCAGTCCGGCGCCGGTCTTTACGTCATTGGCATACCGCTCGGGTACGGCAAATTCCACCTTCAACGGCGAAATCTTGGTGAGTTTGGCTACAATGGTTGTAGGGGAAGCGTAAGTACCCACACTGACTTGGCGCAGACCGATGACACCGTCGAAAGGAGCACGCAGCTCAGTTTGTGCGATGTTCGATTCTATCAGGTCAATGTCGGCATTCAGGGTGGCCAGCTCGGTCTTTACTTGTTCGTAGGCTTCTTTACTGACCGCATCCCTTTCCAGCAGGGCGTTCTGGCGAAACACGCGGTCTTCTGCCAACTTTAATTGGGAGACGAGGCGTTGCAATTGTGCTTGCAGCGGCCGGTCATTAACTTTGGCAAGTAATTGTCCTTTCTTGACGAAGCTGCCTTCTTCAAAATTTATCTCTATGATTTTGCCGGATGTCTCGAAAGAAAGGTCCACTTCCTCATCCGGCAGCAGGCTGCCGCTGATTTGTATTTCATCCTTCAGCAGTTGCGGTTTGATTATTTTTGCGTTTACGTTTAGAATTTTCTTACCGCTACGTTGACCGGTCATCACCTTGTCTGCAGCGGCTAATTCTTCATTCTCTTTAGGTAATTGGGAGTAGATTCCTCCTCCAATCAGTCCGGCACCAATCACGATAATGATGCCCCATTTAACTCTCTTATTCATGTTGTAGTATTAGTAGTAATAAAATCAGCCTTAGATTAGACTACGGGAAAAGAGAATAGTTTAAAAGATAAAGAGTTAAAAAGTGTAAGAATATGGATTGGAAAGGTGATAAAATGACAAATCAGTAAGCAGCCCGGTATTTTCCCTCCTCCTTGTCCTTCAGCATGTTCAGATAAGAAGCGTAACGGGATTCGCTGATATAGTGCTTCTCGACAGCCTCGCGTACAGCGCATCCGGGTTCGTGGCGGTGGGTACAGTTGCCGTAACGGCAGTCGGCAGATACCTTGAATATTTCCGGGAAGTAGTGGCCTATCTCTTCTTCTTCCATATCGAATGTTCCGAAACCTTTGATGCCCGGAGTGTCAATGATATATCCGTTGCCCGGAACCGGGAACATTTCTGAGAAGGTAGTGGTGTGCATACCTTTATTATGATAGGTGGATATCTCTCCGGTTTTAATCTCTATGTCGGGCAGTATTGCCTTGATGAGTGTCGATTTCCCTACTCCGGAATGTCCGGAAAAGAGGGTTATGCGTCCTTTGAGTTCTTTCTCGATAGTGTCGATGCCTTCCCCTTTTCTGGCAGAAACCTTGAAACAAGGATAGCCGATGGTGGTGTAAAGGTTGATGAGACTGTCCAGATAGTGCAGTTCCTCTTCATTGTAGGCATCCACTTTGTTGAATATAATCTTGACGGGAACACGGTATGCCTCGGCAGAGGCGAGAAATCGGTCTATAAAGGTAGTGGAGGTTTCGGGATAGTTCACCGTCACTATGAGCATGCACTGGTCGAGGTTGGCGGCAAGAATGTGCGATTGCTTGGAAAGGTTGGAGGCACGGCGGATAATGTAATTCTTCCGGTCCTCTATCTCGCTGATAAAGGCCGTACCTTCTTGGTTCAGTATGATGTTCACATAATCGCCTACAGCCACGGGATTAGTGCTTCGTATGCCTTTCAGCCGGAAGTTCCCTTTGATTTTACATTCAATCTCCCTTCCGTCGTCAGTCCGTACCAAGTACCAACTTCCGGTGTTTTTTATAACGAGTCCCCTCAAAATAATTGAAAGTTGAAAGTTGAAAGTTGAAAATGGAAGGTTGAAAAGGCTTCTATACTTGGTATATCGGTTTATTTTCAACTTTCCATTTTCCGTTTTCAACTTAATTAAACGGTCATGATTTCTTTATCCTTTGCAGCCAGCATGTCATCAATCTGCTTGATGAACTTGTCGTGAATCTTCTGCAGCTTTTCTTCACCGCCTTTCTGGGCGTCTTCGGCCAGTCCGTCCTTTACGGATTTCTTCAAGGCGTCGATGGCATCACGGCGTGCATTACGTACACTTACCTTGGCAGTTTCTCCTTCTCCCTTACACTGTTTGGCAAGTTGTTTACGGCGTTCTTCCGTCAGTGGCGGGATGCCGATACGGATAATCTCACCATTGTTTTCGGGCATGATGCCGAGACTGGAGTCAATGATGGCCTTTTCAATGACGCGGAACATGCTCTTATCCCATGGCTTGATGGCAATGCTGCGTGCGTCCGGAGTGGTTACGGCTGCCACATTGTTGATAGGAACCATACTTCCATAAGAATCCACACGGATACCGTCCAGCAAACGGATATCGGCTTTTCCGGCGCGGATATGAGCCAGTGCCTCGTCCAGATACATGATGGCCATGTCCATACTTTCTTGCGCTTCGTCTAAGATGTCTTTTACGTCTCTCATATTATTTTCGTTTTGAAATAGCTTTGATTTGAAACTTTGCAAATATAATTATTAAATTGAAAATTGAGAATTAAGAATTAAATAACATTCATTTTTTATTCTCCATTTTCCATTCAATTGTGCACCAGTGTACCGATTTCTTCTCCTTGCATCACTTTTTTCAGATTACCCACTGTGTCCATGTCAAAAACGATGATGGGCAGGTTATTCTCTTTGCACATGCAGGTGGCAGTGAGGTCCATCACTTTCAGACCGCGCTTCAGCACTTCGTCGTAGGTGATGTCGTGGAACTTCATGGCTGTCGGGTCCTTCTCCGGGTCGGCGGTGTAGATGCCGTCCACACGGGTACCTTTCAGCATGACATCCGCCTCAATCTCGATGCCGCGCAGACTGGAACCGGTATCGGTAGTGAAGAACGGATTGCCTGTACCGGCGGACATGATGACTACTTCGCCTGCTTCCATACATTCGATGGCACGCCATTTATTGTAGAATTCACCGATGGGTTCCATACGTACGGCAGTCAGCACGCGGGCCTTCACGCCGGCAGCTACCAGAGCCGAACTGAGTGCAAGGCTGTTGATGACGGTTGCCAGCATTCCCATCTGGTCGCCTTTCACACGGTCGAACCCTTTGTTGGCACCGCTCAATCCGCGGAAAATGTTTCCACCGCCTATCACGATGCCTATTTGTACTCCCAATTCGTGGATTTCTTTGATTTGAGCTGCGTACTCGGCAAGGCGTTTCTCGTCGATGCCGTATTGCTTTTCACCCATCAGGCTCTCGCCGCTGAGTTTCAATAAGATTCTTTTATAGGTTGCCATAATATATAGTTTTGTTACATTGCTTTGCAGCAAAGATAAAGAATTAAACTGAAAAGTGCAGCAGAATGTGGTAGGATAGTTGCCTAACGCACAGTCTTTAGGAACTCGTCCATGCTGTGATATAACGGAACGCCATAGCGGTTGCAAGTAATCCGCACATTGTCGTAGCGGTAGAAACCGGGTTCACAGATAACGTGCAGTTTGCCCGAACGCATGTGCAGTCCCATCTCCAGCAGGGTGATGGGGGACTTGCTGCTTGCCAGGATATTCATGATTATCAGGTCGGCTTTTTCCAGATGTTCCAGTTCCCAGTTCACTTGATGTTCAAAGTCGGACATTTCGCCGCTGAGTCCCTTGTCCCTTCGGGGATTGTATAGGATGTATTTACCTTGGGGGCGTGCGCGGAACCAGTCGCAGGTTGCCTTTTGCCAGTCTATGCTTTTGCCCATGTCGATGGTGCCTGCCAGGAAAATTCTGGTGTATTCGGCTTCGTTCACTTCGGCTTTGCCTTCATCCGGGTGGAGTACTATAACCTCGGACTGAGCCTGCAGCCCGATAGGAAACAACAGCAGTAAAAGCAGGTAGAGACTTTTCTTCATGGTTGATGATGGTTTTATAGGATTAGTTTCTTTTTTTGCTTCTTATCGGGAGTCTTGGGAACAGTTTCCTGAAACGGACCAGTTGGCTTGTAATATTGCCTCCTGCGATGACGAACGTTACGGCTACGATAATCATCACCAGTCCGAAGCTTTCTCTGACTGTCAGGCTTTCTCCAAAGACGGCTATTCCGAAGAAGATGGCTGTCACGGGCTCCAATGCGCCGAGAATGGCGGTCGGGGTGGAGCCGATATATTGGATGGCACCGGTAGTGCAGAGGAAGGATATGGCGGTGGGGAAGACAGCCAATGCAAGCAGATTGGCCCACAGATACCACTGGTCCGGTGTGTTCAGTACGCCGGAATAGAGCAGGCGTGCCACAAAAAGCGATAGGCCGAAGAGAAGGACATAGAAGGTGACTTTAAGCGTAGCCACATTTTTCAACGATGTCTGGTTGATGCCCACGATGTATATGGCATAGGAAAGGGAAGACGCGAAAACCAGCAGTGTCCCTATCAGGCTCAGTGTGCTGCCGTCCTCGCTCTTGTAGAGCAGTCCGATACCTCCCAGTGCAAGCAGCATGCAGACGATGGTTTGCAGTGCCAGCTTCTCTTTGAAAACCATGGCCATAATAAGCGCCACCATGATGGGATAGACGAACAGCAGTGTAGACGCTATGCCGGCGGCCATGTAGTTATAGCTCAGGAAAAGCGTCAGTGAGGAGAGGGCCACGAGCAATCCCATGATGATGAGCGGAAATGTTTCTTTCCGCTGTATCTTGAATGACCGCCCTCTCGCCTTTATCATAATGCCCAGCAACGGGATGGCGAAGAGGTATCTGAAAAAAAGTACCGAGTCCGGGTCCATGCCGGCCTTGTACAACGGGAGGGCAAACAGTGGATTCATGCCGTAGGAGGCTGCGGCGATGGAACCTAAAATATATCCTTTGGCTTTTGCGTTCATATCTTTATCTGTAAATTAGCGCGCAAAGGTAGATATTTACTTTGATTTCCTCCTTCTTTTCTGTATGAAAACCGTATGAATTCTACACTTATGCCTTCAGTGTGTAGTCGCCGGCTTCTTTCGTCACTACTTTCTGCAGTTCTTCGAGCGTCTTTTCACCGTCCGAAAACTCTACGGTGGCTACCGGAGGGTTCAGGGTTACGGTGGCGTGTATGCCTTCCATACTGTTCAATGCTTTCTCTACATGCATGCGGCAATGGTTGCACATCATGCCTTCTACTTTGAATTCTTTCTTCATGATTGTTTCTGTTGGCGGTTCAACTTCTTTGTTTTCTTCTCCTTCATGTATTCTTTTCCGTTTCAGCAGCAGGCTGTTGCTCACCACACTGACACTGCTGAATGCCATGGCCGCACCGGCTATCATCGGGTTCAGCAGGAAGCCGTTGATGGGATAGAGTATTCCGGCCGCAATGGGTACACCTATTATATTATATATAAATGCCCAGAAGAGATTCTGCCGGATGGTCCGGACGGTGAGACGCGACAGACAGAGAGCTTCCGGTATCTTGGTCAGGTCGGAAGAGATGATGGTCATTTTGGCTACATCCATGGCGATGTCGCTGCCTCCACCCATGGCGATGCTTAAGTCGGCCTGGGCAAGGGCGGCGCTGTCGTTGATGCCGTCGCCCACCATGGCAACCTTCCGGCCTTCTGCCTGCAACCGGCTGACGAAGGCAGCCTTGTCCTGCGGCAATACACTGGCCTGGTAGTGGGCGATGCCTGCTTTGCGGGCAATCTCACGGGCGGTGGCCTCATTGTCTCCGGTCAGCATGTGGACTTCGATGCCGGCGGCGCGCAGCTCGCTGACAGCGCGGATGGAAGTTTCTTTTATCCGGTCTGTAATTCCGGCTATTGCCAGCACGTTTTCTTCATCGGCAAACCAGATGACGGTCTGTGCTTCCGATGTCAGTCGGGTTGCCTCTTCCTGCAGGGAGGGGGGGATGGCGATATGGTTTTCTTCCAGCAGTTTCCGGTTCCCGGCGAGGTAGGTCCGGCCTTGTGCCCATCCTTTCACGCCTTTTCCGGTGATGCTTTCAAAGTATTGAATGTCTATGGAGGCCGACTCCTTGAGGTGGTTCACCACGGCTTCTGCCAACGGATGTTCCGAGAGCTTCTCCAGACTATAGAAAATGTCCGACAGCGCATTGCCTGCAGTGGCGCCAGTACCGGGCGTCATTGCCTGCGTATTCCATATCAGCTTGCTGACTACCGGTTTTCCTTCAGTCACCGTTCCGGTCTTGTCGAGTACCACGGTGTCTATCTTCTTGGCAATCTCCAGGCTTTCGGCATCTTTTATCAGAATGCCCCTTTCGGCGCCCTTGCCGATGCCTACCATGATGGCGGTAGGAGTAGCCAGTCCCAGTGCACACGGGCAGGCGATGATGACCACCGTGACAAATGCCAGCAATCCGTGGGTGAATCCGCCGGTTCCGTCCAGTAGCATCCATGCGATGAAGGCAAGCACTGCGATGCCTATAATGGTAGGCACGAATATCCCAGCTATCTTGTCCACCAGCTGCTGCACCGGTGCCTTGCTTCCTTGCGCGTCCTGCACCATGTGTATAATCTTCGCCAGCAGTGTATCCGTGCCGATTTTCTCTGCCCGGAAGCGGAAACTTCCCTTCTGGTTGATGGTACCTGCAAAGACCTTGGCGTCTTTGTGCTTGGATACTGCTACCGGTTCGCCGCTCAGCATACTTTCGTCTACGTAGGAGCTACCTTCCGTCACGATGCCATCCACGGCAATCCGTTCTCCGGGCTTCACCAGGACGATGTCTCCGGGGCGAATCTGCTCGATAGGGATAACGCGCTCAAAGGAAGAGTGAGGGACAGCGTGTCCTTCATCCACAATGATGGTCACAGTCTTGGGTTGGAGCCCCATCAGTTTCTTGATGGCGGTTGAGGTGTTTCCTTTCGCTTTTTCTTCCAGCAGGCGGCCCAGCAGGATAAAGGCTATGATGACACTTGCCGCCTCAAAATATACATGCGGATGGATGCCTCTGGATAGCCAGAAGTCCGGAAATAGCATGTTGAACAGGCTGAACAGATAGGCGGTCCCCGTACTGATGGCTACCAGTGTGTCCATATTGGCGCTGCCATGCTGCAATTGTTTCCAGGCGCTGGTGAAGAATCCCCGCCCCAGCCAGAATACGACGGGAGTGGACAACGCCCACATGATGGGATTGGCATGGGGCATATCCATGAAGAACATGCCTATGATGACAACGGGCATAGACAAGATGATGGCCCAGGTTGTGCGGAATTTCAATGCGCTGAATTTCTTGTTGTGGGCCTCTTCCGCCTCTTCGAGCGTGTTGCCGTCCTGGTTTATCAACAAGTCATATCCGGCCGCCTGCACAGCCTGCTGCAAAGTCTCGGAAGAACAGCTCGTAGGGTCATATTCCACGGTTGCCGTTGCCGAAGCGTAGTTTACGACCGCTTTCTTGACACCTGACTGATGGTTCAGCGTCTTTTCTACCCGTGCGGAGCATGAGGCGCAACTCATTCCCAATACGGGAAATGTCTCTTGAACTATATTCTTTTCTGCCATAACAATTTTGTATAAGTCATTACTCTTGCTATGAGTGACTTGGTTCCAAATGCAAATACCGTCAGTCTCATTCCGAGATACCGTTGGTTTCACTACTTGAAACCGTCGGTTTCTCGCATTGAAACCGATGGTGCCAAAAGTTGAAACTTGTTTGGCACCGTATACTGGCTACCTGACGCCTTGTTCTGGAGGGTGGAATCCATATTTTATATCAGTCATAGCGATACAAAGATAATGCTTTTTCCCTTGAAATTGTTCATAGCCTACCCCTCACGCCAAGCAGGTTCCTTCTTGCTGGGAAATGCCCGTCGGATGACTTCCCGGCTCAAGCCTGTCTGCACCACTCCCCGCATCAGCAGGTAAGTGAGGAAAGCAAGCCATAGGGCATGGTTTGCCAGGACGGGATGCAGCCCATAATATAAGATAAAAAAGCTGACAGCTGCCGCTGCCATGGAGAGGAGCATTCCTCGCGTGGCGGTGGCGCCGATGAAGATGCCGTCCCAGATGAAGGCGGCTATCCCGACGGCGGGCACGGCAAGCGCCCAATAAAAATAGGTGTCGGCAACAGCTATCACTTCTTTGTCATCCGTCAATAGTCCGAGGAAGGCATTGCCTCCCAGCGCATAAACCAATGTAAAAAGAACCGCTATCACCGCTCCCCATCCGAAGAGGTGCCGGACGGTGTCTGTAAAGGCTTCCCGGTTGCGTGCGCCTATGTATCTGCCGCTTAAGGCTTCGCCAGCGTAGGCAAAGCCGTCCATTACATACGAGAATAAGGTGAAGAGCTGCATCAGCAGCGTGTTGACCGCCAGAATAATCTCTCCCTGCGAAGCTCCCGCCGAAGTGAAGAACAACGTGACTGCCACCAGGCAAAGAGTACGCAGAAAAATATCCCTATTCACTTGGAAGAACCGGAACATCGCCCCTTTCTCCCAGATACCTGCCCCTTCTCCCCCTTTAATTTTTAATTTATAATTTTTAATTTCCCAGAATCTTTTCAGCCTGCCGTAGTTGTGCATCCAAAGGACAATGCCCATCAGGAAGCCAGCATACTGGGCAATCAACGTCCCCAAAGCTACTCCTTCTACTTTCATCCCACACAGATAAACCAGTCCGAGGCTGGCAATGATATTGACCACATTCTGTGTGATGGCTATATACATGGGGATACGCGAATTCTGCATGCCGATGAACCATCCCGTCAGTCCGTATAGCCCCAGCATGGCAGGTGCCCCCCAAATGCAGATATGGAAATAGCACGTTGCCATTTCTTTGACTTCATCCGTAGGATGGATGAGAAGGAAGGCTCCCTGCCTGATAGGCGTTTGCAGCAGGATGAGGCAGAACGCGACTGCCAGGCCTATGCTCACGGAACGCAACAGCAGGCGGACCACCTCCGGTAAATCCCGCTTGCCGAATGCTTGCGAGGTCATTCCGCTGGTACCCATCCTCAGAAAACCGAATATCCAGTAGATAATGTTGAACAGCATGCCACCTACGGCAATGGCGCCTATGTAGGCGGGCGAACCCAGATGGCCGACGATGGCTACATCAATCAGGCCGAGCAGCGGCACGGTGATGTTCGATACGATGGAAGGTAAGGCTATTTGCAGTATTTGTCTGTCTCTGGGCTTCATTTATATTATTTAATTCATTAAGGTCGGCAAAGTTAACTATTTTTCTACTTTCAACTATTGATGGTTACCGTAAAAATGCGTAGTTTTGTAGGTAGATTTCTATGAGACTGATTGGGCTGTTAAACTATATATATACACTAAAAATGAAAACCTTAACGTTGCTTTTCTCCTTGTTCTTGATGTGTCCGCTGTCTGTCTGGGGACAGTCGGCAGATGAGTTGCTTTCGAAAGTGTCCGATGCACTTTCCGAGGGTAAAGATGACTATGCGGTGAGTTTGTTTCGCCAGGCGGCAAATGCCGGTGAGGATAGGACGGAAATGTTCTACTGGACCAATGTGGACAAGAGCAGTGAGGTGGCTCCCCGTCTTGCGGATGTGCTGGCTGTGCACTACAAGGAAATGCGGAATTACGATAAAGCCTACCTCTTCTATAAGGAGTTCTTGCAGCGTCATCCCGAAGACGTACCTGCACTTGTCTCTTGTGCCGAAATGGAGATGATGCGGGGAAAGGAGAAAGATGCCTTGAAAACCTATGAAAAGGTATTGATGCTGGATGCCGACAATCTCCAAGCCAATATTTTCTTAGGAAATTATTATTATCTCCAAGCCGAGAAGGATAAGAAGAAGCTCGAAGAAGACTATAAAAAGATAACTTCCCCCACAAGGATGCAGTATGCACGCTATCGCAACGGATTGTCAGACGTGTTCACCAATAGCTACGGCAAGGCTAAGGCATACCTGCAACGCGTGCTTCAGGTATTCCCCTCCATGGAAGCAGGCAATACGCTGGAAAAGATAAAGAAGATGGAGCTGGAGCTGAAATAGCTGTCCGCATTCCGACTAATAGGAAGGGGCTGTTTGTCTCTTATTTCTCTCCGGTCTCTTTTAATCTCTTCAGATATTCCGAAGGTATGCAGCCGAATTCTTCCTTGAAGCATTGCCGGAAGTAGAACAGATTGTTTATACCTACCTTGAATGCTATTTCCGAAATGTTGTATTTGCCTTCCAGCAGGTATTGCTCGGCGTGTTTCATCCTTATCTTGCGGACATATTCGTTGGTGGAAAGTCCGGTAAGCGCTTTCATCTTGCGGTAGAGGGTGGAATTGCTCATGCACATTTTATCCGAAAGATAGCTGATGTCTATTTTGTCTGAAGAAAGCCGTTCCTCTATCAGCTGGTTTATCTTGTGGATAAACTCGTTGTCCAGCTTGTTGAGCGATTCTGTAATGACAGCCGCTTTATTGCTTATGGCGGCATTGGCGCTGAAATGGTTTGCCAGGTTGCGCCGCGACTGGAGCAGGTTTTCTATACGGCTATGCAGCAGGCTGGCGCTGAACGGTTTGGTGAGGTAGGAGTCGGCACCTACCTGGTAGCCTTCCTCTTTGTCGCGCAGCGAGTCTTTGGCTGTCAGCAGTATAATGGGTATGTGGCTGGTGCGCACGTCTTTTTTCAGCTCACGGCACATCTCGTTTCCGTCCATTACCGGCATCATAATGTCACTGACGATGATGTCAGGTATTTCTTTCAGGGCGCTTTCCTTGCCCAGCTTTCCGTTGGCGGCAGTCTTTACTTCAAAGTGGTCGGAGAAGGATTCGGCTATATAGTCGCAGATGTCCGGATTGTCTTCCACTACCAGCAATATGGGTTTGTCGCTGGATGAAACTTGATTTACTTGTGCCTCTTCTATATGCTGGACGTTGCTTTCCTTTTCCTGCGAATCGGCATGCAGTGCCTGCGGGTAACTGTTGTCGGTAAGCAGGCTGACGTAGAAGGTACTACCTTGATTGGGAGCACTCTCTACGCGGATTTCCCCTTCGTGTAGGGCTACGAGGTTTTTCACCAGAGAAAGTCCGATACCGGTACCCGAAGCCTGGTGTTTGCCGCCTTCCTGATAATAGCGGTCGAATATGTGGGGCAGAGCCTCCGGCTTGATACCGTATCCCGTGTCGCTGACCCGGATTTCCGTATAGTTCACTTCGGCACGTTCCACCTGCCGGATACCGATGCTGATGCTGCCCTTTTCCGTGTACTTTAGGGCATTGGATATCAGATTGTCCAGGATGGTCTGGATAATCTCCTTGTCGAAGTATATAGGCATATGCTCTTTCTCCACCACCAGCCGGATGTCGACGTCCGGCTTCCGGTTCAGTTCCTTGTACTTCAGGCCTATCTCGCGGATAAGGGGTACGAGGTTGTCCCGGCTCACGCAGAGTCTCTTGTTCTGGGTCTCGGTCTTTCTGAACTCCAGTATCTGGTTGATGAGGTTCAGCAGCCGGATGGCGCTTTGGTGAATGACGGATATCTTCTGTGCGTCCTTGGTGGATAGTGTGTCACTTTTCTGTATGTCTTCCAGTGGCCCCAGTATCAGCGTAAGCGGGGTGCGCAGTTCATGGGTGATGTTGGTGTAGAAGCGCAGGCGCTCGTTGTTCAGTTCCTGCTCGTGTTCGTGGCTCTGCTTCTCCAGTTGGTACAGTGCCTCTGCATCCAGTCTTTTCTTGTAGGCATAGAGTATGGAGAAAAGGATGATAAGGGACAGCAGGATATAGAATGACTTTGCCCACCAAGTAAGCCAAAGGGGTGGGGCAATGCGGATGTCCAGAGAGGTGGCTGCGTCCGACCATGCCTGGTTGCGCATCCGCGTTTTCACCTGGAACTGGTATTTCCCGGGAGGAAGATTACGGAAGGTGACATTGTTGGGGTCTGTAAGCGTATACCAGGAGTTCTCGAGTCCTTTCAGCATATAGGCATATTCCACTTGGTTGACCAGGGCATAGTTCTGGATGTTGAACCGGATACTGAAACTATTCTGCGTATATTTCAGTTGCACGTTCTTCTGTCCGTTTAAGGCAATGGTGTTCTGTCCGTTTTCCGGTTTGTTCAGTGGGTCGGTAATTTCAATGTTGGTGATGAATGCGGGCGGTGATTTGCGTTCCTGCAATACTGCTTCCGGGTTGAAGTAGCACAGACCGTTTATGGAGCCGAAGTAAAAGTTGCCGTCTTGTCCGTAGGCTACACTGCCCCGGCTGAAGCTTCCCATGGGGAGGTTGTCGTGATGGTCGTAGTTATAGAAAATGTCTTTACTGTCCACAAGACAGCTGATACCTTTGTTGGTGCTCACCCAAATATTTCCTGCCTTGTCCTCACCGATGGCTTGTATGTGGGTATTGGCCAGTCCGCTCTCACGCTGGTATACTTTGTAGTTTCTGTCTGCCAGGGAGGGAAAGCATACCAACCCTTCACCCGTAGCCACCCACAACCGCTTTCTGCTGTCTTCGTAGAGAGCATTGATGGTATTGGAGGGGAATTTGGACAGGACGTTGAAGAGCTGGATGCTTTGAAGTTGAGGGTTATAGAGGCCCAGGCCTCCTCCGAAGAATCCTACCCATACTTGGTCTTCGGAATCCTTCAGCACACAGCGGGCCAGATTGTTCTCCAGATTGTAGTGTGCCTTGATTGTCTTGCTGTCACAATCTATAAGATAGACGCCTTCGCTGGTTCCGACCCAAATGTTTCCCTGCTTGTCTTCATGGAAGGAACGTACGTCAGTGCGTGACTTGTCTTCGGCGAAAATCTGCCGGAAGCTTTGGCTCTTGGGGTTGTAGTAGGCTATTCCTCCATAAAAAAGCCCGAACCATAATCCTCCCTCCGAGTCGCACAAGGCTGCCTGCACCGTATTGCTTCTGAATTTTTGGTTGTCAGCATTGTATATGGCTATTCGTCTTCCCTTGTTGAATACGTTGATTCCTCCTCCATCGGTTCCTATCCAGAGGCTACCGGCCTTGTCCATACAGACGCCGGAGGCTATTTTACTGTTCAGGCTGTTGTTGGTGGATGGAAAAGGAGAATATTTATAAGTGCTGAAGAGTGACGGCTCACGCTTTATGAAGTTGATGCCGCCTCCCCAGGAACCTGCCCATACATTGCCGAAGGAATCTTGGAGCAGGCAACGGATGCTGGAGTTGGACAATCCGTATTCATCGTCTCCCTCCCGGATAGAAAGCGCATGAATCTGGTCCGACGAACGGAAAAGCTGTTGCGACAAATCCACTACGGCAATGCCACCGAATTCCATGGCTATCCAAAGTCTGTTGTCATCCAGTTGACGTATATCATATACACGGTGTGAGATGCTGTTGGTTCTGTCGTCGAAGGGGATGAAACTTTCCGCTTCCGGGTTAAACAGTACCATTCCTCTATCGGTTCCTATCCATATGTTTCCGCTTTTGTCTTTGTAGACACATGTCACTTCGTTGCCGGGCAGGCTGTTGGGGTTTTGCGGCTCGTGTGTGAAGTTCTTGACTGTCTTGTCTTTTATGGAAAGTATACTGAATCCCCGGTCCACATGCCCGATATAGAGTAGTCCGTTACCGCCGTCTATGGCAGACCAGATATGGTTGCTTGCAAAACCCGGCACGGTTTCGGTGTTGTAATGGGTGAATTGGCCGGTTTGCTTGTCAAAATAGTCCACGCCTTTCCAATAGGTGCAAATCCATAGGTTACCGTTGGAAGCGGTAATGATTTTGGTAATGTCGTCCGTAACCAGGCTTTCAGGGTTGTTTTCGTCGTGTCTGTAAGTGATGAATGAATCGTTGGCATAATTGTATGCATTGATTCCGGCACGTTGGGTTCCTATCCATAAGATGGAGTCGACGGGATCATCCAGCAGACAGTTCAGTTCGTTGCCGGTGATGCTTTGCTTGCCGGTTGTTTCTTCTTTATAATAGGTAAGGAAGTGTATCCCGTCAAATTTATTTAATCCTTCTTCTGTGGCAAACCATAGAGAACCCCGTTTGTCTTGGGCTATGCTTACCACATGGTTGTTGGACAGCCCTTCACGGATGCTCAGATGTTTTATGGTATATGGCTGCGCGGATAGCAGGAGTGGCAGGCATAGGAAAATGGAAAGCAGAATCTTCTTCATAATGAGTCGTTTTTCATTGTATGAGTCAAAAGTACAAATAAAATCTTTAGATGATGTGCATAAATCGTGCATTGACAGATTTATATGCTTTCTCTGCAAGATTTATACAGCTGTTGAATCGAAAATTGGCATATGTTTGCATTGCCGATTATTATAAATCGGAGCAAAATGTACTTTTTTGTTTAACTTTAATAATAATATTTATGAAGAAGCATTTCTTTAACGCCACTTTCTGGGCGTTGTTATCGCTGGCTTTATGGACTACTGGATGTAGTGACGATGACGGATACTCTGATGTGGACGGGCAGAGTCCGACAATGACATTGGTGACGGATCATATTGAATCCGGTGCCGGCCATCGTTTTACCATTGAAGGTTCATTGGCTGACAAGGATGGAATTGTATCCGTCAATCTGCAATGTGCCGACCTTTATCTGAACAAAACCATTGATTTGGTTGAAATCTATGGAGCTCCCCAGACGGAGTATGAGTTGAGCTATTCTTATGACCTCAAGCGTGATGAGATCGGTGAACGCTTCACCGTGAAAGTGACCGTAACAGATACGGGCGGGCGTGAAATGTCGCAGGATGTGTTGATAACGATGGACGGGGACTTTGAGAATCCTACATTTACAATTGCCCCTGGCAAAGAGGTTACCGTGCTGATAAAGGATGAAACAAAGTTCAACCTGAATTTCACGGTGAAAGATGACCGGATACTGGATTATGTACTCATTGAGATTCCTGGGGTAGAAGGTTTTGAAAGCCGCCGTATAGAGGCTGGCGGGCAATCTGCTTTGAGCTTTACGGAGAAGATTATTCTGCCCAATGAGGTGAAAAGTTACGATGTGACTTTGACGGCCGTGGATGCCAGGGGCAATCAGACAGTGACCAATAGTACCATCAGTGTATCTGAAATGCCTGACTTCCCCAAAATGTATCTGGCCGATGTAGAAACAGTAGAGGAGCTGAACAGTGATATTTTCGGTGTACCGATGGTGATTAACCATACGGGCGAGTACCAATATCGTGCACGTTATTATAATAAAGCTGCCGGTACGGAAATTTTCTTCTTACCGCAAAAGACAGACTTTACTCCTATCTGTTTTGGCCTTGATCCGGAGGATAATACAAAACTGACGGATGACCCGGAAACGGCTAAACCTATTGTCTTGGATGAGGCTGGTGTTTATTATGAAATAGACATCAATGTGAAAGAGTCTACTTATAGTATGCGCACGTACTCGGTGACAGAGGCTACAAATCCGATGAAATATGAATATGGAAAGCCTTGTTTTGACCGTTGGGAGAATGGGGAATCGTTCATTGATTTCTATATCGGTTGGGGAGGTTCTCCTCAGGATGCGGGAAATCAGTTGTTTGCCCAGGATAAAAATAATCCTCATCTTTTCTATTATCCGGAAAATGGAACTTGGACGCTGGAAGCCGGTGAAGAAATGAACTTCATCATATCCAATTATCATCCCGACGGATGGTGGGATCATGTGGAATGGCGGTGTGACGACTCTCAGAATGTAGAGAAGTTTGGTTACTTCAGTAAGAAAGGGGATGTGAATCCTAATTGGGAAGGCACCAATCAGCGTTGGGAAGACGGCTCGATGGTAGGTGACAACTGGATGAAGCCTACGGTTACGGTGACCGGCAACTACCGCTTTGAGTTTGACGCGCATTTGGGTCGCGGCAAGATTGTTCCTGCTAATTAAAAAGTAACATTAGATTTAAGATATGAAAAAGCAAATTCTATTATTATGTCTTGCGCTGATAAGCCTTTGCGGTTATGCGCAGCAGATAACGGTTAAGGGTGTGGTGACTTCGGCCACCGACCAGCAGCCGTTGATTGGAACTACAGTTCAAGTGAAAGGTACCGGTACGGGTACAATTACCGGTATCGACGGTGATTATACATTACCCAATGTAGACAAGAATGCAGTGTTGGTATTCTCTTCTATTGGTTTTGAGTCTCAGGAAATAGCTGTAGGTGGACGTACTACGATTAACGTGGTACTGAAGGAGGCTGCGGAATTACTGGATGAAGTGGTGGTTATCGGTTATGGTGCTGTGAAAAAGAGCGATTTGACCAGTTCTATTGCTACAGTAAAAGGCGATGAAATCACTGAAACCGTGACCGGTAATGCTATGGATGCTTTGCAGGGTAAGGTAAATGGTGTACAAGTCACCAGTGGTGGTGGCCCTGGAGCTACTCCGAAGGTGCTGATTCGTGGTGTAACTACCGTAAACGGTACGAATCCGCTGTATGTAGTGGATGGTATGCCGGTAGGTGACAATATCAACTTTCTGAATAGTAACGATATTGCTTCCATGGAAGTATTGAAAGATGCTTCGGCTGCCGCTATCTATGGTACGCGTGCATCAAACGGTGTCATCCTGATTACTACAAAGAAAGGTAAGACTGGTAAAGCCCGCATCAATTGGAATTCTTCTGTTGGTTTCCAGACCGTGGCCAAACCTAATATTGCCGGTGCGGCTGAATATAAAGAAGTGTTCAATACTCGTTATACGAATGATGGCCTTTCTTCTATCTGGAACGATACGGGTGCTACGACCAATCCCGGTGGTACAGACTGGTGGGATACTGTAGTCAATAAAACAGCTTTGGTGCAGAACCATTCACTTAGTGTTGCCGGTGGCTCAGAACAGTTTGTTTATAACTTTAGCGTGGGCTATTATCGTAACAACTCACAGTTTGATGTAGGTTATTGGGATAAGATAAATATCCGTCTGAATACTGAATATACATTTAATAAGTATGTAAAATTGGGAGTTGATATTGCTCCACGTGTCGAATCATGGGATGATACCCCAAACCAGTTCTCGGCAGCCATGGCTATGGACCCGACAACTCCGGTATTCCGTCCGCAGGACCAATGGGAGGATAATGAGTACAACAACTATCAACGCTCTTACAACAACCAGGAGTGGAATCCCGCCGGTTCAATTGCCCGTAGCAATGCTCATTCTCGCGAGTTGGGTGCCATTCTGAATACCTATCTGCAGGTAACCCCGATAGAAAAGCTGACGTTGCGCACCCAGTTCGGTGCCAATGCACACTATCGCCGTTCTGATTCATTCGTTCCGAAGTTCAATATGGATCCGTTGGAGAAACAAGACTTGAACGAAATCACCCGCCGCAATCAGGAGTGGTTTGACTGGAACTGGACGAATACAGCCACTTACATGGACACTTTCGCTGAAAAGCACAACTTGAATGTAATGGCTGGCTTTACTGCCGAACGTTTTGCATGGTACAATACTCAGGCACGGCGTGATAATGTTCCCAATAATCTGGACCAGATGCAGGAAGTGAATGCCGGACAGCAGGGTACGGATGAGGCCAACGGTGAAACCACTTACAATACACTGGTTTCTTTCCTGGGCCGTGTCATGTATAACTACGATAACCGTTACTACATTTCGGCATCTCTCCGTGCCGACGGTTCCTCCCGTTTCCCGAAGGGCAGCAAATATGCCCTCTTCCCGTCTGTTTCCGCTTCCTGGCGTGTCATCAGTGAGGCATTTATGCAGGACCAGGACATCTTCAGTGACCTGAAGCTTCGTGGAGGCTGGGGCCGTGTAGGTAATCAGAATATCAACAATAATGCTACCCTTACTTTGTTGAGCGAAACCCAATACTATTATGGCAATACGTTGGCAAATGGTTACTTCGTGTCTACAGTAGGTAACAACCAGTTGAAGTGGGAGACTGTGGAAGATTGGAACGTAGGTGTGGATATGTCATTCCTTGATTCACGTTTGGGTGTAACATTCGAATATTTCCAGAAAAAGTCCATTGACATGCTTTACCAGAAACAGAACATCCTCTCTTTGGGATATGATAACTGGAACAGCCAGATTTGGATGAACATCGGTAGTATGCAGGCCCGCGGTTGGGAAGTGGGACTTACCTGGCGCGATGAAATCGGCAAGGATTTCTCTTACGATCTTGGTCTGAACCTTTCTGCCGTGCGCAACAAGGCCATCAAGTTCTCGGACGACGGTCCTATCAATGTCGGTGGATTCAATAGCGACCAGATTATCCGTAACGAAGATGGTGGTTTTATCTCCCGTTTCTACGGTTACGTGGCCGATGGCTTGTTCCAGAATTGGGAAGAGGTGTATGCGCACACTGACGAACACGGAACACTGATTCAGCCCAATGCAAAACCGGGAGACATCCGCTTCAAGGACCGGGACCATAACGGAGTACTCGATGCCAATGACAAAGATTATATCGGCAATCCTTATCCTGATTTAATGATGGGTCTGAATATTGGTATGCGTTATAAGAACATTGATTTTGCAGCCAATTTCTATGGTACGTTCGGTAATGATATTTACAATGTCACCAAAGGACGGTACTCCGGTTCAGGCGGACAGAATGTTTGGGCAGGTACACTGGAGAAAGCATGGCATGGAGAGGGTACCGGCAATGATATTCCCCGTTTGTCGAGCAATGACTTGAACCTGAACTATAGCCGCGTTTCCAGTTTCTATGTGGAAGATGGTTCCTACTTGCGTTGCAAGCTGTTGCAGATAGGCTATACGCTTCCTAAGAAATGGGTTGGAGGTGCTGACTTGCGTCTTTCCTTCTCTGCACAGAATCCGTTTACCATTACCGGTTATTCGGGAATGGACCCCGAACGCCCGATGGTTGACGGTACTACCGACAGCTCTGGCAGTGCCATCAATACCGGTATTGACAACGTGGCTTATCCTAATCCGAGAACATTCTTGTTTGGCATTGACTTCAAATTTTAATTCTTGATTATCCATGAAACGAATATTTACAATAGTAGTTCTGATTGCTTCGCTGGTGTTTACCTCTTGCGAGGACTTCCTGACGGAAGACGTACGCGGGCAATTGAACGTGGACACTTATTATAAGTCCATAGAAGAGTGTGAATCCGCAGTCACGAGCTGTTATCAGGCCATGACATATGGAGGATGGTGGCAAATCAACACCGTGTGGTTACTTTCCGAAATGTGTGGAGATGATGCCTGGATGGGGAATACCTCTCAGTCTCAGAGTGATTATATCTCATTGGCGCATTATCAGGGAAACGGTGCCAGCAATGGCCCTATCTCCAATTTTTGGCAGTACCGTTACAAAGGTATTTTACGTTGTAACATAGCCATAGATCGCATTGCGGCTCTCGAAACCCAAGAGACAGAAACCAGAGACCGTCTGGTGGCAGAAGCCCGTTTCCTGCGTGGCTACTATTACTTCGAACTGGTGAGAAATTTTGGCGGGGTGCCCTTGATGACCAGTTTCCAAATGCCGGAAGAAGTGGAGGGAACAGAACGTGCTACGGCAGAAGCCGTGTACAAATTCATAGAGGATGACCTGATGGCAGCTGCCGAAATACTGCCGCAACGCAGTACTGCGCAAGTAGGGCATGCTACCCGTGGCGCCGCTTTAGGATTATTGGGTAAAGTGTACCTCTATCAGGAGAAATGGCAGGCTGCCCATGATGTGTTGAAGACTGTGATAGATGAAGGCGAATACCAATTGCTTCCCGATTTCGGGCAGGTATGGAATGTCGACTATGACAACAGTGCGGAGAGCCTTCTGGAAATCCAGTATGAATATCATCCCACTTTGGGCTTAGGAGGGGCGCTTGCTACGGTAACCGGTGCCCGTAATGGTCCTGGTGATGGTTGGAGCTGGTGTCAGCCTACGGCAAATTTGGAGCAAGCTTATATTGAGGCCGGTGATACGGAACGTTTGAAATGGACAATAATCAAGTCGGGCTGTACAGAAATTGCTGGCGAAGACCAATTCGAAGATTTCATTGACGCAAGCAAAGCGTTGAATAAGTATCAGGAATATCTTGATAAATATGGTTGGGACCCCAATTGCTATATTATCAATCCCGCTGACCATAAGTCTGCGCGTATCATCCGCAAGTATTTCCTGCCGATGAAATATCGTGCTCAAGGCGATGCAACGGCTTACGCCACGGACAAGAGTCCTTTGAATCACCGTATTCTGCGTTATGCCGATGTCCTTTTAATGTATGCTGAGGCTTGCAATGAACTGGGTGATGACGCTTCTGCCCGTGATGCTCTCAATCAGGTGCGCAGACGTGCCAAGTTGGATGACGTTACGGCAAGTGGAAAGGCATTGCAAAGTGCCATTCGCCTGGAGCGCCGTTTGGAATTGGCTTTCGAGCAGAACCGTCTGTATGATATCCGCCGCTGGACTGATACAAATGGTAAAAAGGTGATTAGCAATATCCTGGGACCGAACGGTTCCTTTGTGAAGTGGAACACTGAAGAGGCTACCCGTGACGCTCTTGAGTGGGAAAATCAAGGTGAAGCAAGTGACAAAGGCATCACTTTCAATGAAAACCGCGACATGGTGTTCCCCATTCCTTTGTACGAAATCACGATGTCCAACGGTTCCATTACCCAGAACCCGGGTTGGAATTAAACACATTCTGATGAAAACAGATTGTTGCAGGAACTGATTATTCAATAGGTCTTTATATTCTGTCGCGGATAGTTTGCAATGGATTATCCGCGGCAGTTTTTTTAATCCGAAACAATATCATGAATTTGAGACACATTTTTATTCTTCCGGCACTGCTTGCTGCAATGGCTTGCAGCGACGATTCTCCCGTTACGCCGGATACTCCAGACACTCCTGAGGGTCCGGACATTACAAACAGCGTAGAGAAACTGGTGAGCATCGATGCCGGACAGACTTTCCAGACAATAGCCGGCTTTGGCGCTTCGGACTGTTGGTCGCCTGCCTTTGTGGGCAAGTCATGGACTTCGCACCGTGCGGGGATTACGGAACTGCTTTTTTCTTCAGAGATTGTGGGCGGCAAGCCGAAAGGAATCGGCCTTTCCCAATGGCGGGTGAATCTTGGTGGCGGCAGTGCCGCGCAAGGTGAAGCCAGCGGCATCGAGGATAAATCCCGTCGTGCGGAATCCTATCTTACGGATGACTTGACGTACGACTGGACCCGTTGCGAGGGACAACGTTACTTCATGGACCGTGCCAAGGAGCTGGGATGTAACAATTTCGTTCTTTTCAGCAATACACCTCCCGTGCAGTACACCTATAATGGAAAAGGATTTTCCGCCAGAGGGGGACTTTCCAATCTGAAACCGGAGCATTATGGTGACTTTGCAGGATATATGGCCGATGTAGCGGCCCGTTATACCGGTGAAGGCTATCACATAAGCCATATCTCGCCCGTCAACGAGCCGCAGTACAACTGGGACAGCGGTCAGGAGGGCAGTGGCTGGACCAATGACGAAGTGGCTGCACTGGCACGCGAGTTGGATATGTCGTTGGATGACCGGGGGCTTTCCACAGACATTCTCTTGGGCGAATCCGGTGATTGGGAGTATCTGTATAAAGTGAAAGGCGATGCCAACCGCAGTAATATATTCTCAGCTTTCTTTACACCCGGCTCTTCCGCCTACGTGGGTGACTTGGCACACGTGAAGAATCTCATTTGCGGACACAGCTATTGGACTGACGGCACATGGGACGGTATGCGCAACGTGCGCAAGCAAGTGGCCCAGGCTGCCGGTCAGTATAATCTGGATGTTTGGCAGAGTGAATGGAGTATGCTGGGCGATAATTACAGTAGTTCCGAATTCGTGGGCTACGAGCAGGCTTCTGAGATGGATATCGCTTTCTACATGTCGAAGGTCATCCACAATGACCTCACTGTGGCTGGGGTGTCTTCCTGGAGTTACTGGACATCGATGGATGTTTCCCGTTGGGGGCATAAGAACCGTTTTCTCTTGATTTCGCTGGTACCTGCCGGTGGCGAGTATGGTGATATAGAGCAGGAGGGAAGCTATCAGGCTACTGCCACTCTTTGGGTACTGGGCAATTACAGCCGCTTTATCCGTCCGGGATACCGCCGTATTGCCCTCGACTTGAACGAATCGCGTACTTTTTTCGGTTCCGCCTGGCTTTCTCCCGAGGGGGATAAGGTAGTGGCCGTCTATACAAACATGTCTGATAAGGCGGTTCGCTTAGGTGAAACGCATGTGGGATGGAGCAATGAAGCGAAGTCAATAGCTACTTATACAACTACCGGTAGCAAGAATCTGGTGGAAGGAACGGTGGCGGCAGGCAAGCAGGTGATTCTGGAAGCCAAGAGTGTGACAACCGTGGTGTATAGCCTGAAGTAAGGAATTAGTTTAACTTCAAAGAAAATCTATATGAAAATGTATTTTAAGAATAACAGGACTGCTCTTGTCTTTTTGCTGGCAATGCTGGCCGTTGCTCCGATAAAGGCGCAGGTGGCATTTGGCGATGCCGCAAAATTCAATGACGGATGGCTGTTCCGGCTGACGGACGACTCGGCTATTGTCCGGACTGACTATGACGACAGCGAATGGCGGAAGCTTTCTTTGCCACACGATTGGTCCATAGAGGGGCAATTGTCGCCCACACTGGCCAGTTGCACCGGGTACCTGCCGGGTGGGATAGGCTGGTATCGCAAACACTTCAGGGTTGAAGACAACGCAACACGTCATTATATCTATTTCGAAGGGGTATATAACCGGAGCGAGGTTTACCTGAACGGGCATCTGCTTGGCAGGCGCCCCAACGGCTATGTATCGTTTCTTTACGACATGACCCCTTACCTGAAGGAAGGCGACAATGTGCTGGCTGTCCGTGTAGACCATAGCCGTTATGCCGATTCACGTTGGTATACGGGGTCGGGCATCTATCGCGATGTATGGCTGGTGGCTGCTCCCGATACACATATTGCGCAATGGGGTGTGGGCTGGCATGCCGCTTCGCTGACAGACAAGCAAGCCGTCGTTGCGGTCGATGTAGAGGTGGAGAAGCACAAGGCAACTTCCGACAAACTGGAACTGAAGGCTTCACTGTACGATACTGCCGGAAAGAAGGTGGCACAACGCCGTGTGCGTGTTGCCGATGGAAAAGAGGGCATTGCCAAGCAAAGTCTTGACTTGAAAGTGTCCAAACCTCATCGTTGGAATCTGGATAATCCGTATCTGTATACATTGAAAACCGAATTGCTTGCCAATGGCAAACGCATTGACGGCAGTGAGACCAAAGTGGGACTGCGTACGCTGGAATTTGATGCCAACAAAGGTTTTGCCCTCAACGGCAACTGGATGAAGGTAAAAGGTGTATGCCTGCATCATGATGCAGGAGTGCTGGGTGCAGTAGTGCCGCCGGAGGTATGGGAACGCCGTCTGAATAACTTGAAAGGGATTGGCGTAAATGCCATCCGCATGAGCCATAACCCACAAGCCCCCGTTCTTTATGAACTGTGTGACCGCCTGGGATTTCTTGTAATGGATGAAGTCTCTGACGAATGGGAGTTTCCGAAACGCAAATGGGTACAAGGCTGGAATGTGGGTACTCCGAGTTATGACGGTACTTTCGACTTCTTCGAGGAGTGGATAGAACGGGACGTAACCGATATGGTACGTCGTGACCGCAATCATACCTGTATTTTCTTGTGGAGTATCGGCAATGAAGTGGATTATCCGAACGACCCTTATTCGCATCCCGTTCTTGATGGAGCTAAAATCAACCAGCCTATGTTCGGGGGCTATAAGCCGGATGCTCCCGATGCCATGCGCATCGGAACCATAGCAAAGCGTCTGGCTGCCTGTGTACGTGCCGTGGACACTTCCCGTCCCGTGACCGGAGCTTTGGCGGGTGTCGTGATGTCGAACGAGACGGAGTATCCCGATGCTGTGGATGTGGTGGGGTATAACTATACGGAAAACCGCTACGACCAAGACCATGCCACTTATCCGGACCGCATTATCTATGGAAGCGAGACGGGTTCGGGGCTTGATGCCTGGTATGCCGTCCGCGACAAGGATTTCATCTTCGGGCAGTTCATCTGGACCGGTACGGATTATCTGGGTGAATCGGGCAGATGGCCGTCCCGCGGTTTGTACACGGGTTTGCTCGATTTCGGAAGTTTCCCCAAGCCACGCGGACATTTCCGGGCTTCGTTGTGGTGCGAGAATCCGGTCACGTATGCAGGAACATATCCGGTATATGTCCATCCCAAGCATCCCGAGCATGTATTCCTTTCGCTTGATGCATGGGACATCTGGAACTATGACGAGGGGCAGAACATACGTGTGGTGTGTTATACCAATGCTCCGCAGGCGCGTTTGCTGCTCAACGGCAGAGTGGTAGGCGAGATGAAACCTTATGATGAAAAGACCGGCATCATCTACTGGGATATTCCTTTCCGGGCTGGTGAGCTTCGTGCTGAGGGCTGCGATAAGGAAGGAAATGCCTTGTCGAGCTATTCCATCCGGACATCCGGACGTCCTTATGCCATCCGTGCCACGGCGGATCGCACTATTTTGTCCGGCGACCGCGCCACTGCGCACATAACCGTAGAGGTGGTTGACGAAGAAGGTACTGTTGTGAAACTTGGCGACAATGAAATTACGTGTACAGTTGAAGGAGCGGCGCGTCTGCTTGGGCTCGAAGGCTCTGACAACAGTGACATGAGTGATTATACCGATAACCGTCACCGCGTATACCACGGGCGTTTGCTGGCCTATATACAGACTACCGGAGGAGAGGGACCGGTTAAAGTAAAGTTTGCTTCCCCCCTTCTGAAAGGAACTGAAGTAAAGTTTGAAGTAGGGCAGTAGTACACTACTATGGACTTATGTTTGTGCCATCGTATTGGCACAGTCGTGCCAGTACGATGGCAAGGCTGTGCCAGTATGGTGGCACAACTTTGCCAATGCGATGGCACGGGTTGTGCATTTCTTACAGAATGTATTGCACTTCCTTGAACAGATATTCCCGTTCACTTCCTCCTTCATCCTCCAGCACGAACCGTCCGTCTTGCTCTACACGCAGCAACCGGGCAAGGAACTTGCCGTTGGCATCTTCATAAGGGTGCAATCCCCGGCGACGGAAAAGGGAGCGGGCATACCGTGTGGATATCTCGTCGGAGTAGACGGCGAAGTCCTCCATTTGGAGGCTGTTGTAGTAGATTTGTACACGTCTTAGGATATGGGCAAGGATTTCATAACGGTCGTGCTCCTTTCCGGTGATTTGTTTCAGTGAGACGGGGTTGGGAGCATCACTGTTGAAGACTTCCTGGTTGATGTTGATACCGATTCCGGCAATGCTGCGCCTGATATGATGTCCGGAAAGGTCGTTCTCTATCAGTATGCCGCAGATTTTCTTGTCTTTCCAATAAATGTCGTTCGGCCATTTGATGGTGATTTCATCAGACCATCTGCTCAGCTCTTCCTTAATGGCGAGGGAAACGATTTGTGAAAGGATGAACTGCCGGCGGGCTTCCAGAAAAGAAGGGTAGAGTACAAAGCTGAAAAGCAGGTTCTTGCCTTCTTCAGCTTCCCAGGTGTTGCCGCGCTGGCCTTTACCGGCAGTTTGGAACTCGGCAGTCACGGTTGTTAGTTCGGCAACGGATTCTTGCAACTGGTTGCAAAGCTGGCTGAGGTATTGGTTGGTCGATGCCGTCTCGTCCAATGCCACCAGCGGGAACGGGAATGTGTCAGGGCAGGGCTTCATATTCGGTACGCATTTTTTTGGTGAACTTCTTCAATACTTCTTCCACGGAGTGGTCTATCAGTTGCTTCAACAGTTTGTCGTCGACGTCACCGTCAAGGAACACCTGGTTCCAGTACTTTTTGTTGAAGTGATAGGCACCTTCGATGGCAACATAGTGCTCCCGCAGTTCGAGTGCATATTCGGGGTCGCATTTCAGACAAATCTTGTTGGCGCTTTCCAGGTCGATAAGTGCAAACATTTTATCCATGACTTTCATCACGAGCGAGTATTCGTCAAACGGAAAGCATTCCGTGACGGCTTTTTTGCTGAGGCAATATTCGCGGGCGGTTTCGATGTCCATGATGGTATTTACGGTTTTACGGTTTACAATTTACGATTGAAATAACTCTTGCTTGTCAATTTTCAACTCTCAGAACATCGGCGGATAGAAGGCTTCTTTGAGATGCTCTATCCTGAATGCACCCGGTTCGCCTACAGCCGTTATGATGTCGAAGCGGACGGGTGCATCCAAGCAGAAGTGCTTGATATAGGCATCGGCCGCTACGACAATACGTCGTATTTTCTGCCAGTTCACGGCATCCTGCGGCTCAATGTAATCCGTATTGCTACGGGTTTTCACTTCCACAATAATCAGTTCCTTATCTTTGTCGGCTACAATATCCAGCTCAAGGTGATTCTTCCGCCAGTTACGGTCACGTATGGTGTAACCGTTCTGTTCCAAGTATTTGGCAGCGGCGTCTTCACCGGCTTTTCCAAGAATATTGTGTGCACTCATTATTCTGCGTGTCTGGCAGGCATCAGCATACCGTCGTGTCCAGGACGGAAGATAGCGGGCAACTTATAAGTTTTACCATCCAATGTATTGACCACTGCACTGCGCGTTTGGGGGGCTGGATTTGTACCGGTAATCAGTTCAATGGCCTTGGCATACAGAGGTTCTTCATTGTTTCCATAATCTTTATGAATATAGAATACACCTTGTTCGTTATAAGGATTGGTTTCATCCATCAATATATCGGGTTCAAATCCTTTTTCATACTCCCCGAATCCTTTGGCGTTATAGCTTTGGAAGGTGATAGGAACAACACGATATGTGTTATTCCGGACAGTGTACTCCTCATATTCCATACCTACGTTCTTACCAGTGGTCTTTTCACCTATAAGTATTACGTCCAAATCTATTCCTTCTAAGGAATTAATGACGAGTTCACTGGCAGAGGCCGTTCCATTTCCGACAAGGCAGTAGACGCGGGGAAGGTTGAGGCTTCCGGCTGATAAGGAAGTACCCAAGTTGGGATAACTGGAGTATGCAAATAATTCATCTTCCCGTTTGTTATTGAGTTTTGCCATTCTTTCATCATTGTATCGTAAACTGCTGAATACTTTACCTTGAGAGGCAGTACCGGCAATACAAGTTGCTATCAGATTAGCCGACATGGTATGCCCACCACCATTGTACCGCAAGTCCAGAATCAAATCTGTGACGTTCTTGTTTTTAAAATCTTTGAAAACATTGAATAATTCTTGGTCAAAGCCTGCCTCGAACCCAGAATAAACGAGGTAACCGATTCTATGTCCTTCTATATCTTCCTTGACATTACTGAAGATGACGGGGTTGTTGTATGTGGCTTTGGAAGTTATGGTGTATTCCTTTTGCCCGGTAATGGTGCCTCCTTCTACGACATCTTCTGTCAAAGTATAGTTGATAGTTGCATCTGGTGACAATATGTCGTAATAGAAGTTATTAATATTGTTATTATTTATCTTCTTTCCATTTATCAGGCTTATCATTGCTCCTCGTTTGAGTCCAGCTTCGGAGGCCGGTGAATCGGGATATACACCTTGGAGGCAGAAATAAATGGTATTTTCTGCTTGTGTGCCAATGCTTATGGGGGTTATACCGGTGATACCGAAACTATATGCCAGTTCCTTGTTTACAATTTTGGTGGTACGGGTTGAACTAATATTGGGCAATAGCTGGATATAAGAGAAAAGATTATAATATGTCTTGCCGTCGCTACCGACATATGTTTTTTTATCCAATGTATTGGTAGTCATACTTCCCAATGCATCATAGAAGAAGTCTTCATAGCCTTTGTTATGGTCAAGATTCAACGTTTTGTATTCATCGTTCCAGAGATACATTTCCCTCAGATATTCATCAACTTTTGCGTTAATCTCCATATCTTCAGTGGTTTGGGGAACACTGGTCCCCTTTTGTGTAACTTCAAAACTTGCAGGAGAATAGCCGTCTATATTAATGGAAATTCTGGCTGTCCGGTCGGTGGTGGAACTTGTACTTACAGATAATTTCAAGGTGCTTTGTCCTTTTGTACCCGAGGTCGTATTCAGTTTGCACCAATCCGCTCCTGAGGTGACGGAAGCTACCCATTTGGCTGCAGCATTGAAGCTTACAGACAACTCATTATCCTGGCTGATCTCCAGGGATTTTCCCTCTGTCCAACTCTGATTGGTTATGCCGGTATTAAGTTTATTATCGTCATCGTCACTACATGAGATAAAACTTATACTGAACAATGTGAGTAGAAAGAAACTAAGATAATTTACATGTTTCATACCTTTTAAATTTAGAACTCTCCAAAAATACGTTTTTAATTACTAAATTAAAATGTTTTTAAGAAATACTTTAAGTTTACCGGTCAAAAAAATATTTCAGTGCTATTTAAGTGTTTCCGATATAAAAATTACGTAGGTTCGTTTTGTTTTTACAGAAGTAAAAGTAATTTTGCAGGAAATATGAGAAAGAGAGATAAAACGTGTGCGAAAGCAACGCCCGAAGAACCGAAACGCGAGCAGCGCATGGTATGCCTGATGAGCGAGGAAGAGCAGCGGATTGTGGACCGTTATCTGGAGAAATACAAGATAACGAACAAGTCGCGTTGGCTGCGGGAGACTATTCTCATGTTTATCCATAAGAATATGGAAGAGGATTATCCTACTTTGTTCGGTGAGCACGACATGAGGAGGTGAAAATTAAAAATTAAAGGGGGTGGCGTTGGACGATAGCTATTATATGAAGCAGGCGCTTTTGGAAGCCCATAAGGCCGGTGAACGGGGAGAAGTTCCCGTAGGTGCAGTTGTGGTGTGCAAGGACCGTATCATAGCTCGTGCCCATAATTTGACGGAGACTTTGACGGATGTCACCGCCCATGCCGAGATGCAAGCCATTACCGCTGCCGCTGCAACTCTTGGCGGCAAATATCTGAATGAATGTACTCTCTATGTCACAGTGGAACCCTGCGTGATGTGTGCTGGTGCCATTGCCTGGGCGCAGATGGGACGTCTGGTGTTTGGTGCTGAAGATGAGAAAAGAGGGTATCAGCGCTATGCCTCGCAGGCATTGCATCCCAAAACACAAGTAGTAAAAGGAATTCTGGCAGATGAATGTGCCGCCCTGATGAAAGAGTTCTTTGCCGCCAAGCGCAAATAATCTCTAATCCTTTATCCCTAATCTCTACTCTTTGATTTCTTCAAAATCCACATACTCTCCCTCGTCTTTGGAGAACAGTTTCTTGTGGCGGGGGCGTATTTCACCTTCTTCAGTTTGTGCCTCCTCAGACGATTGTCTATTATCATTGTAGGAATACCCTCCCGGCTGGTAATTACCATTTCCTTTTTGGTAGGGACCGGAGTTGGAGGAAGTACGGCGTCCGCCCAATCCGAATATGTTCCGGATGACAGTACCGATAATGCTGAGGCCAATGAGCAGAATGGCAATTATGATGATGAATAAAAATCCTAAAATATGAAACATGGGCTAATGTCTTTTTATGTGTTCGTTTTCTGCGAACTTCAATACAACAACCGTGCCAAAGATTTGTTTATTTACTTTTCCTTGTAATAAGCGAAAGCAGTATATACCAGACGATGATTGCAGAAAAGCTGCAGATTCCCAAGAAGATGAGGAACGGAATGCAGACAAGCAGGAAAATGAAGCTTGTTTTATTGTCTTTCCATGACAGATTCTTGAATTTGAGTGAGAACATTGGAATCTCCGATACAAGCAGCCATGAGAAAAGGCAGACCAGCAGCAACAGATAAACCGGATGGAAATTGCTGCTCACCAGCCAGTCGTGAGCGCCCGTCACCAATGAAGCCCAGAACAAGGCGTTTGCCGGGACGGGAAGTCCTACGAAAGAGCTCGTCTGGCGGGTATCGTTGTTGAACTTGGCAAGCCGCAGTGCAGAGAATACGGACAAAAGAAATGCGAGATAGGGGAAAACGCCGGCCAAGCTTTCCATTGCGCCCGAATAGTCCATTTCCTTGAACAAGGAAAATACAATCAGGGAAGGGGCCACTCCGAAACTGACATCATCTGCCAGAGAATCCAAATCCTTGCCGATAATGGAGTGTGCGTCCAGTGCACGTGCCATCATGCCGTCGAAGAAATCGAATACGGCACTGAAGATAATGAAAGCGAGTGCCCATTCATATCTGGCTTCGAATGCCATGACACAAGCAATACACCCGGAGAATAGGTTCAGGCAGGTCAGAGTATTTGGAATATGGCGGGTAATGCAGTTTGCCATTGTTGTTCTTTTATTATTTAAGTTTGGCTATCACAGTCTGATTGCCGGTAGTCAGTTGTCCTAGTTTAACGAATACTTCGGTGCCCAACGGCAGAAAGACATCCACGCGGGAGCCGAATTTGATGAAACCCATATGTTCGTCAATGTAGCATTCCTCGCCCGGTTCGGCATAGGTCACGATGCGGCGCGCCATGGCTCCGGCTATCTGTCGTGCCATAATCTCCACGCCTTCCGGAGTTTCTATTACTACGGTGGAACGCTCGTTGTCGGTGCTGGCTTTGGGCAGCCAGGCTTTCATGAACTTTCCGTTTTGGTGCCACACCTTCTTTACCGTACCGTCTACCGGATACCAGTTGGCGTGTACATTAACCAGACTCATGAATATAGATACCATGATACGGCGGTCGTGGAAGTATTCGTTTTCCTCCACTTCTTCCACCACTACGATTTTACCGTCGGCAGGAGCTACCACGACTTTCTCCGTTTCTTGTCCGAACAAACGGATGGGGCAGCGGAAGAAGTTCACGAGTATGCCATATACTATGAGGCTGATGACCGCTACTACGTAAAAAGGAACTTTGCATTCCAATCCGAAGTAAAGGGCAGTGTTGACAGCCAGAATCAAAGCCAGGCTGCCTGCCAATGTATGTGTTCCTTCACGGTGTATGCGTATCTTTTTTAATCTTTTTAATCGACCCATGTATATCGTATTTGCTAATTTAGATAGAAATTATCTGCAAAAATAGGCTTATTTTGAAAATCTAACAAGGATTTGGAGAGAGAAATGTGTATGTTGATAACTTTTTGGGAAATATTTTTGTTAGCTGTGATAGAGGTTGTAATTTTAGGCTCTGAATAGAAAGGATATATATGCAAGATTTTGTTCATTTACATGTCCATACCCAATACTCTCTTCTGGATGGCCAGGCAAGTGTCAGCAGGCTGGTTGACAAGGCCATGAAGGATGGTATGAAAGGCATTGCCGTGACCGACCATGGAAATATGTTCGGTATCAAGGAGTTCACCAACTATGTCAACAAGAAGAACAGCGGGCCGAAGGGGGAGATAAAGGACCTCAAGAAAAGGATTGCCGGTATTGAAAGCGGTGAGATAGAGTGTGAAGACAAGGAAGCGGAGATTGCCGGTTGCCGTGCCAAGATGGCAGAAGCGGAAAGCAAGTTGTTCAAGCCGATTGTAGGCTGTGAAATGTATGTGGCTCGCCGAACCATGGATAAGAAGGAGGGGAAGCCGGACCAGAGTGGCTATCACCTGATTGTGCTGGCGAAGAATGAGAAGGGGTATCACAATCTGATAAAACTTGTATCGCATGCCTGGACAAGGGGATACTATATGCGTCCGCGTACAGACCGCAGTGAACTGGAAAAGTATCATGAGGGACTGATTGTCTGCTCGGCTTGTATCGGTGGCGAGGTTCCTAAGAAGATTATCAATGACCAGCTGGAAGAGGCGGAAGAAGCTGTACGCTGGTATAAGAATCTGTTTGGCGATGACTACTATCTGGAGCTTCAGCGCCATAAGGCCACTGTTCCCCGTGCCAACCACGAAGCCTATCCGCTTCAGCAGAAGGCGAATGCCAAGTTGCTGGAGCTTGCCCGGAAATATGACATTAAGGTTATCTGCTCTAATGACGTCCACTTTGTGGATGAAGAGAATGCGGAAGCGCACGACCGCCTGATTTGTCTGAGCACGGGTAAAGATCTGGATGACCCTACCCGAATGCTTTATACCAAGCAGGAATGGATGAAGACAAAGGCTGAGATGAACGCCTTGTTTGAGGATGTTCCCGAAGCCTTGTCCAATACCTTGGAGATTTTGGACAAGGTGGAATATTATTCCATCGACCATGCTCCTATTATGCCTACGTTTGCTATTCCGGAAGATTTCGGAACGGAAGAGGGCTATCGGCAGAAATATACCGAAAAGGACTTATTTGATGAGTTTACCCAGGATGAAAACGGCAAGGTGGTGTTGGATGAGGATGCCGCCAATGCTAAGATAAAGCGTCTGGGGGGCTACGACAAACTGTACCGTATCAAGCTGGAAGCCGACTATCTGGCAAAGTTGGCATTCGACGGTGCTAAAAAGCTGTACGGTGATCCCTTGTCCGACGAGGTGAAGGAACGTCTGGTCTTTGAGCTGTACATCATGAAGACGATGGGTTTCCCCGGATACTTCTTGATTGTGCAGGACTTTATCAATGCCGCCCGCACACAGCTGGGCGTTTCGGTAGGGCCGGGACGTGGTTCGGCTGCCGGCTCGGCGGTGGCCTATTGCCTGGGCATCACGAAAATAGACCCGATTCAATACGACCTTCTGTTCGAGCGTTTCTTGAATCCCGACCGTATCTCTTTGCCTGATATCGATGTGGACTTCGATGATGACGGGCGTGGAGAAGTGCTCCGCTGGGTGACGGAGAAGTACGGGCAAGAGAAGGTGGCGCACATCATTACATACGGCACAATGGCGACCAAGATGGCCATCAAGGACGTGGCGCGCGTACAGAAACTGCCTTTGAGCGAATCGGACCGTCTGTGCAAGCTCGTGCCGGATAAGATTCCCGACAAGAAACTCAACCTGCCCAATGCCATTGCCTACGTGCCCGAATTGCAGGCTGCGGAGGCTTCGCCCGATCCGTTGGTGCGCGATACGATGAAATATGCCAAGATGCTGGAAGGTAATGTACGTGGTACGGGTGTGCATGCCTGCGGTACTATTATTTGCCGTGACGACATCACGGATTGGGTACCCGTCAGCACGGCAGATGATAAGGAGACGGGCGAGAAGATGCTCGTAACCCAATACGAAGGTTCCGTCATCGAAGATACGGGACTTATCAAGATGGACTTCCTCGGACTGAAAACCTTGTCCATCATTAAGGAAGCCGTTGCCAATGTACGTATGCACCGCGGCTTGGAACTCGACATCGACAAGATATCCATTTCCGACCCTGCTACCTATAAACTCTATTGCGACGGTCGCACCATCGGTACGTTCCAGTTTGAATCGGCCGGTATGCAGAAGTATCTGCGCGAGTTGCAACCTAGCACTTTCGAGGACTTGATTGCCATGAATGCCCTCTACCGTCCGGGGCCTATGGATTATATCCCCGACTTCATCGACCGTAAGTGGGGACGCAAGCCCATCGAGTATGATATTCCCATCATGGAGAAGTATCTGAAGGATACCTACGGCATTACGGTCTACCAGGAGCAGGTCATGCTTCTGTCTCGTTTGCTGGCAGACTTCACCCGTGGTGAGTCCGATGCCTTGCGTAAGGCGATGGGTAAGAAACTGCGTGACAAGCTGGACCACATGAAGCCGAAATTCATTTCGGGCGGACAAAAGAACGGCCACGACCCGAAGGTGCTCGAGAAAATCTGGGCCGACTGGGAAAAGTTTGCATCCTATGCCTTCAATAAGTCACATGCCACTTGCTATTCGTGGGTGGCCTATCAGACGGCTTTCCTCAAGGCCAATTATCCGGCCGAATACATGGCGGCGGTCATGAGTCGAAGTTTGGCGAATATTACCGATATAACCAAACTGATGGACGAATGTAAGGCAATGGGCATCAATACATTGGGTCCGGATGTGAATGAAAGTAACCTGAAGTTCACCGTGAACAAGGAAGGCAATATCCGTTTTGGTCTTGGTGCGGTGAAAGGGGTAGGCGAGGGTGCTGTGCAGAGCATCGTGGAGGAACGCGAGAAGAATGGTCCTTTCAAAGGTATATTTGATTTTGTGCAGCGTGTCAATCTGACAGCCTGCAACAAGAAGAACCTGGAATGTCTTGCTTTGGCGGGCGGGTTCGACAGCTTCCCGGAGCTGAAGCGAGAGCAGTATTTTGCCGTAAACTCCAAGAACGAGGTCTTCCTCGAAACCTTGGTGCGGTATGGTAACCGTTACCAGGCCGACCAGGCTGCGGCTGCAAACTCCCTGTTCGGTGGTGAGAATGTGGTGGATATCGCCACTCCGGAAATACCGGTAGCGGAACGTTGGAGTGACCTCGACCGTTTGAATCGGGAACGCGATTTGGTAGGTATCTATCTGTCCGCACACCCGTTGGATGAGTATTCCGTAGTTCTGGAGCATGTTTGCAACACTCACATGGCAGAGCTGGAAGATAAGACGGCACTTGTGGGACGCGAAATAACAATGGGTGGCATCGTGACCGCCGTGCGTCGCGGTATCAGCAAAAATGGAAATCCTTACGGCATAGCCAAGATTGAAGACTATTCCGGTTCGGCAGAGCTTCCTTTCTTCGGAAATGATTGGGTGACCTATCAGGGGTATCTGGGTGAACGTACCTTCTTGTTCATCAAAGCCCGTTGCCAGCCCAAGCAATGGCGGCAGGATGAGTTAGAGCTGAAGATAACCTCCATGGAACTTTTGCCTGACGTCAAGGAGAAACTGATTGAGAAGATAACCATTCTCATTCCGCTGAGTGTGCTGAACAAGGCTTTGATAACTGAACTGGCAGAACTGACCAAGGAACGTCCGGGCAGTACGGAGCTTTATTTCAAAGTCAGAGATGAGGATAGCAAGATGACGGTCGATTTGATTTCCCGTCCCGTGAAGCTTTCCGTGGGGCGTGAACTGATTACTTATTTAAAAGAGCGTCCGGACCTTGAGTTCAGGATTAATTAGTTATCTTTGTTGGAAAACGAAGATAGGCTGCACCTCGGCATAAAAAATGAACAAGTTCATTTTGTTTTGCATTCGGTTTGCACTATCTTTGCTTCGAAAGCGAAGGTTGATAAAACGCAATTGACAGTAAATTAATAATTATAGTTGACATTTAATATTAAAAGAAATGGCTTTAGAAATTACAGACAGCAATTTTCAAGAAATCCTGGCAGAGGGAAAGCCGGTCGTTATGGATTTCTGGGCACCTTGGTGCGGCCCTTGTAAGATGGTGGGACCAATCATCGATGAATTGGCTACTGAATATGAAGGAAAGGTGATTATTGGCAAATGTGACGTGGATGAGAACGGTGATGTGGCTGCCGAATATGGTATACGCAACATCCCTACAGTCTTGTTCTTCAAGAATGGAGAGCTGGTGGACAAGCAGGTAGGTTCTGCTCCGAAATCTGCTTACGTGGCCAAGATAGAAGCGATATTATAAGGTACTATTTGACGATTTACGATTTACCCTTTTGGCATCATGGCGCCGCCAAATAGTAAATAGTAAATCGTCAAATAGTCAATAACATTAACCCTTTAAGCAATAGTAAGTATGGGAATGGAAGACGATTTTTTGCAGAATGATGTCGATGATGAAAAGACCATCGAGTACATCAAGAATTATTTGCCGCAGGAGTTGAAAGAGAAGTTCTCTGACGACGAGTTCTATTATTTTCTCGATTTGATTGACGAGTACTATTCCGAGAGCGGCATCCTTGATGCACAGCCGGATGCGGATGGGTACATCGAGATTGATTTGGGGAAAATCGTGGACTATATTGTCAAGGAAGCCCATAAGGATGAGATGGGTGACTATGATCCGGAAGAAATCCTTTTCATCGTACAAGGTGAGATGGAATATACGGAATCTTTGGACGAAGAATAGTCTGTATCAAAAGTATAGGAAAATCGCGGATGAGCATGGCTTCATCCGCGATTTTTTGTTTTTATGTGACCGGTGGCGTATTCAGAAAAAAGAAGATGGACGTACCGATGAGAATGACACCCAATACACCGTAGAACAGGCGTGCTTGTCGCCGCCCTACATTTTGTACGATAAACTGGGTGTTTCGGGCAGTAAAGAACCAGTTCCAGTCCAATATGGCTGCCAGCAAGGCGATGATGCCTGCGACGGCAAAAATCCCTTGAACGATGTATTGGCTCATGGAGAACTAAAAATTATAAATTAAAAATTAAAAAGAGGGGGGAGGGGTTATTCAAAGTCTTCCAGGGTGACTTTCCGCTCTCCGTTCTCTATTTCCTCAATGGTCACTTTGATGGTATTACCCGGCAGAAGCTCCTCTACCAGCTCCGGCCATTCTATGAAGCAGAGGGCGCCGCTGTAGAAGTAATCTTCGTAACCCATGTCATACACTTCTTCCAGTTTCTTGATGCGGTAGAAGTCGAAATGGTAAATCAGTTCGCCGGCAGTGTCGGAACGGTATTCGTTGACAATGGCGAAGGTAGGGGAGGTGATGACGTCGGAAACGCCCAACTCCTCGCAAACGGCTTTGATGAAAGTTGTCTTGCCCGCCCCCATTTTTCCGTAAAGAGCGAAGACGGTATTATCACCCATTTCAGCGATGAACTGGCGGGCGGCTTCGTGAATCTGGTCTAATGACTGAATTTTGATTTCCATTGTGTCTTTTGATTTAGCGTTGCAAATATAGCCAAAAACTTTTTCCTGTCTTGCAAATGGCATAGATAATGATGGAAAAGAATATGATGGATGCACCCGAGGGGACATTCAAGTAGAAAGAAATCATCAGCCCGCCCAGGCAACTGAGGTAACCGATGCCGATGGAAAGCCAGATGATGCGGTGGAACCGGTGCGAGAACAAGTTGGCGGTCATCTGCGGAACGGTGAGCAGCGAAATGACCAGCACGATGCCCACCATGCGCAGGCATGCCACGATGGTCAGCGCAATGAACATCATCAGTACATATTCGAATACCTGCACCGGAATACCTTGCGAGCGGGCAAACTCCCGGTCGAAGGCTACGTAGATGATGGGATGGAGATACAGCGCGAAAAACAGTATCAGCAGCAGGGCAAGCCCTCCCAATAGAGCGATGTCGCTCCAGGTAATCGTGAGAATGTTGCCGAAGAGATAGGCGGACAAGTCGGGTGCGAATCCCGGCGAGAGGAAAGTGAACATGATGCCCAGTGCCATGCCCAATGTCCAGAATACGGCAATGGCGGAGTCTTCCCGCATGTCCTTCCGTTTGCTGAGCCACTCTACACCGAAAGCGGACAAGACTGCAAACAAGGCTGCCGACAGAATGGGGGAAATGCCGGTATACAATCCCAGGCCGATACCGCCAAAAGATGCATGCGTCAATCCGCCGCTGATGAACACTAGTCTCCGGGTAACGATGTACGTGCCTATCAGCCCGCAAGCAATGCTTGCCAGCAGACTGCCGATGAGGGCATGTTGGAAAAAAGTGTATTGCAGTAGCTCCATTTATTCAATTAAAAATTAAGAATTAAAAATTAAAAGTTGGATGTGGAGTGTTAGGAATGGGGGGTGAGACGGCGTTCGCCGATGATGAGGAACACTTCATCCTTGATGTTGTCCGGCAAGGCTATGCCACGCAGTTGCAGGCTGCGCACCCATCCGGCTACGTCCGTGTCTTGCATGGTGTAGAACACGTCGCGGAACTCGTCTTCCTGCTCGGGAGTATAGGCATCGGGAGCGGTGCCGATGTATTTGTCCAGTTCTTCGTCATCGTAATATTCTATTTGCTTGCTGACGGCTGCCAGCAGGCTGTCACGTTCGCAGATTTCATGCTGTCCGCAGCACTCGGCATCCACTTCCTGCACTTCGGGCATGGCGTCCAGTTCGCCGCGGTCTATCTTCTTCTGCAGTTTCCGGTTGCGTATAATTCCGGCTGTGGCTGCCACGAGGGCAAGGGCAATCAGGCTAATAATCAATATCCACATGGGCTTCCTTTTCTTGAAAAACATGTTCCATTAATAGAACGGACAAAGATACATATTGTTTTGTACACGACAAAATAATGCTTCAGATTGCAGGTAGGTAGATTACTTCCACCCGACGCAGGCATTACTTGCTTGGAACGTAGTGTAAAACTACTTTGGATACATCCTAATCTTAGAATGTATCCTTTATTTCTAAGAATAAAGGTTATATTCTTAAGAATAAAGGCTGTATTTCTAAGAATAAAAGCTTTATTCTAAGATTGCATTGCATTTTGGCAGACTTTAAATCCCGCCTTTTGCAAGTCTTCCCAGTAAGCAGGGTAAGATTTGGTAACGACCTGTGGTTCATCTATCTGTATTTGGGGCAGTACAAGGCAGGCGGGGGCAAATGCCATGGCCATACGGTGGTCTTCGTAGGTGGCGATGACGGGGTCAGCGTCTGCCGGGCAGCGTTCGCCATCCCACAACAAGATGCTGTCTTGCTCGGAGCGCACGACGTAACCCAGTTTACGCAGTTCCGTAATGAGGGCGGTGATACGGTCGGTCTCCTTTATTTTAAGGCTTTGCAGTCCGGTGAAGCGGAAAGGGATGTCCATCAGGCAGCAGGTGACGACAAAGGTCTGCGCCAGGTCCGGGATGTCCACCATGTCTTCGTCGAGACGGGTGGCGGGAGTACCCTTCCGGGTCAGTTTTACTCCCCGGTCTGTATATTCGGTATGGACGCCGAGGCGGGTAAAGACTTCCGCGCCGCGGCTGTCGCCTTGATAGCTGTGGGCGAAGAGACCGAGCAGTTCGATTTCTGCCGTGTGCGCTTCTTCCTTCGTGCTGTCTTCACTTTCTTTTGCGCTACTTCTGTCTCCCCCTTTTATTTTTTCATTTTTAATTCCTTCTATTGCCATCATCTGATACCAGTAAGAGGCGGCGCTCCAATCGCTTTCTACGGTGAAAGGGGTATCCGTGTATCCGCCGGGGCTGACGGTGATGCAATCTTCGGAGACCCAGTCGGCTTGGGCGCCGAAGTCGCGCATCAGTTGCAGGGTCAGGTTGATGTAGGGGCGGGAGATGATGTCACCCGTCAAGTGCAGGCGCAGGCCTTTGGGAAGGACGGTACCAATCATCAGCAGGGCGGATATGTATTGTGAGCTGACATTGCCGGCGAGGGATATTTCGCTGCCGGTCAGTTCTGTTCCGGTGATGCGCAAGGGAGGGAACCCTTCGTTTCCGACGTATTCTATGCGGGCGCCGAGCTCTCGCAGGGCGTCTACCAGTATGCGGATGGGGCGTTGCTGCATGCGTTGCGTACCGGTGATGATTCGGGTGCCAGGAGTTACGCTGAGGTAGGCGGTGAGGAAACGCATGGCGGTGCCGGCGGCAAGGATATCTATATGTCCGGGATTTCCGTCGAGGGCGCGAGTCATCACTATGGTGTCGTCACAATCGCTCAGATTGCGGGGCAGGATATTGCCGTGGGCAAGGGAGTGGAGGATGAGTGCCCGGTTACTGATACTTTTGGATGCCGGGAGCTGTATGGCTGCGTGCAGTGAGGCAGGAGCGGAAACGGTATATCGCATGGTCGTATTTGTTAAGTTACGGTGGTAAGGAGTTTTTTTATTGTCACTGCAAAAGTAGGATAAATCTTTGGGAAATGGAAAAAAGGAAACTTGTTTCTGTGGTTTCAATCTTTCGTTTATCTTTGCGGAGGTAAGTCCTGCTATCGGGACGGATAGATATAATTAAGCATCATTCTTATGGAAATAGATTTAACCACCCCCGCCTTGCTGTTTTCGGCCATATCGCTGATTATGCTGGCCTATACCAACCGTTTCTTGTCCTATGCCCAACTGGTGCGCACCTTGAAGGAACAGTACATGGAGAACCCGTCTTCGGTGAAGGCGGCGCAGATTGCCAACCTGAGGAAGCGGCTCTACCTGACGCGTGCCATGCAGGTGGCGGGCATCGGCAGCCTGCTGCTGTGCGTGGTCAGCATGTTCTTTGTCTATATCCGTCTCCATCTGCTTTCGGCCTATATCTTCGGTTTGGCGCTGATATTGCTGATTATTTCGCTGGCCATATCGGTGTACGAAATATATATATCGGTGAAGTCTTTGGAGATACATCTCAACGATATGCACGAGTAGAGGCTCTACGGGATGATGTTCCGTACGGGGAGTTCCAGTTCTCCCCAGTCAATCATGGCATTGAACAGCCTGACAGTAGAGAATGAAGGCAAGTCTTCCGGTCTGATGTCTTTTTCCTGCAAGATTCCTTCTTCCAGCAAGGCTGCCCGTTTGGTCCCTTTCAGCAGGGGATGTGCCGGCGTGTACCAGTGGGTACCGTCGGAAAGGGCGATGTTGGCGATGGAGGTGTCTGTCAGCAGGCCTTGTTTCACAATCAGAATGTCGTCGCATGCGCCGCGCAGGGCAAAGAGGCAGTTCAGCGGTTCGCGTCCGGCGCTTTTGTAGGTGTAGTCGATGGTATCGGCCTGCATCAGTGCCAGCGAATGCACGTGCCGCACGGCGTAGGGGGAGTAGCTGAGGTCTTCAATACCTTTTTCACCATACACTACGCGTGCCTTGACGATGCCCGCCCCGGTGATGCCTGCTCCACAGCCGGGAGACGACAGATAATCGGACAGTTGCAGCGGTGTGCTTTCCGGCCAGAAGTGGGCGCGGGTATCGTTCAGCCTCCGGTTGTGGCGGGAAAGGTTGCAGACCCTTCCGTGGTCGATGCGTATGGTTTCAATAAATAGGCACATATATTTTCTGTATTACTTCGTTGTATTCGCTTTCCCACCGGCTTTTGGCGGTGATGCCGCCTCCTGCCTTGAAGTGGAGCTGGCCGTTTTCCTGCTCGATGAAGCGTATCATGACAGCGCTGTCCAGCTGTCCGTCGGCATAATGCCCCATGATGCCGGTGTAGAAGCCCCGGCGGTAGTCTTCGGCCTGGGCGATGATTTCTACGGTTTTGGGCTTGGGGGCGCCGGTGATGGAGCCGGCAGGAAGCAGGCGGAAGATGATGTCGCCCAGGTGTGCGGTGTAGTCTTCGGGCAGGGTGCCGCATATCTCGGAGCTGGTCTGGAGGATGGGGCCCTTATTGGTTTGCAGGCGGTCTATATATCGGTAGGAGGTCACTTCGACGTGTTCCGAAACCATGCTGAGGTCGTTGCGTATCAGGTCGACGATGGTGGCGTGCTCGGCTGCCTCTTTGGTGTCCTGCATCAAGAGCTGTTCCGCATCGGGCAGGGTGGCGTCGATGGTGCCTTTCATGGGGAAGGACTTTATCTTGCCCTTCTCTATGCGGACAAAGATTTCGGGGGAGAAGCAGACGAACCGGTCTTTCAGCCACAGCTTGTACAAGGCTTCGGAGTGGAGGAATATTTCTTCCATTGTCAGATTGGTGGTGACGGGTACTCGGCAAGTGAGGTTCGTCAGGTAGCTGTTGCCTGCCAGCAGGTTTTGCTTCACGAGGTCGAACGAATGTCTGTATGCGGCGGGGGAAGGGGGAGTGATGTCCCACTGGATAGGGCCGGCGCATCGGGCGGCTGTGCTTCTGGCAAGGGCTGTTGCAGCCGCCCCCGCGTTGCCTGCCTTCGGGAATTGGAAAAGGCAGGTGGCGGGGTCTATCCGGTCGAGGGGCTCGATGTGCGACTGCTCTTGCGCGTAGTCTACGATGAAGAGGAAGGGCACATTGGCTCCGGCCAGTGCGTTCATGCGGGCGATGGTTTCTGTCCGGCTGTACGTCTTCATGCGTCAATAGACTGCGGAGGCTATCACCTGGATTATCAGAATGAGGAACACCATGGCAATGGGATATACCGTGGCATAGGCCACGCTCGGTATGTTGCTGTCCGTCATGGAGTCGGCGGCGGCAAGGCCGGGCGTACTGGTCATGCCACCGGTGATGGTGCCCAGCAGGTCGAGAATGTTTATCTTGAACACGAACAGGCCTACGCATACTGCCACCAGCATGGGCACCAGCGTGATGGCGGCGCCTACGCCGAACAAGAGCCAGCCGCTTTCCTGGAACGTGGCCATCAGATTCCGTCCTGCCGATGTCCCTACTTCGGCAAGGAAGAGCAGCAGTCCCAGCTGGCGCAGCAGTTGGTTGGCAGGGCCGGACATGGACCACAGAATGGGGCCGGTCTTTCCGATGGCGCTCAGGAACAAGGCGACCATCAGGATGCCTCCCGTCAGTCCCGGAGAGAACGACAGACTGTCCGAGAAGGAGATGTTGAGCTTGCCGAAGAGCACGCCCAGCACGATGCCCAGGGCGATGGGGAAGAAGTCGGTGTCGGACAGTTGCTTGGTGTCGTTGCCCAGCAGGCGTGCCACTCCCTTGATGCCGTCCTTCTCGCCCACCACCATCAGCTTGTCGCCGAATTTCAGGGCGAGGTCGGGCGAGGGGGAGAGGTCGATGCCGCTTCGGCGGATGCGGGTGACGGTGCAGCCGAAGTTCTTCATCAGGTTGAGGTCGCCCAGCTGCTTGTTTATCATATCCTTCTTGGTGAGCAGCAGGGATTCAATCTCCTGCATGTCTACGAGTGGCAGTTCGCCTTCTTCGCGTTCGCCCACGAGGACGGCGAGCTGGTTTAAGGCCTCTTCGCTACCCACGGCTTGTATGTAGTCTCCCTCGTGCAGGATGGTCTGGGCGGTGGGGATGGCTATCTGCTCGTTGTGCTTGTGGCGTGAGATGACGGCTCCGGTCATGGCGCGCGCATTGATTTGCATCAGGCTCCGGTCGAAGACGGCGGGGTTGGTTACGCGGAACAGACAGGTTGTCAGTTCCGGGAACTGGCTGCGGCGTTCCTTCTCCAACCGGCGCGCCTCCTTGTCGAGGTCGATGCGCATGATACGGGGCAGCAGCTTAACGAAGAGAATCACGCCGATAACGCCGAAAGGATAGGCAATACCGTAAGCGATGGATGCCAGTGGGGAATGGGTGCTGTCAATGGCAACGGCGAGTCCCGGCGTACTGGTCAGGGCACCGGCTATCAGTCCCACGACACTGGGAGTATCGATGTCGAAGGCATATTTCAGTCCTACTGCCGTCAGGGCGGCGGAGCAGATGATGAGCAGGGTGATGATGATAAGCGTCTTGCCCTTGCTCCGGAAGGAGTCGAAAAATCCGGGACCGGCCTGGATGCCGATGGTGAAGATGAAGAGCACCAGTCCGAAGTTTCCTAATTCTTTGGGGATGATGACACCGAAGTGTCCGAACAGCAGGGCAATGAAGATGACGGCGGAGACGTCGAGCGAAAGCCCTTTAATCTTGATTCTTCCCAACATGAAGCCTAAAGCCACAATGAGAAAGAGCGCGAAATAGGAGGAGTTTAACAAGTCAGCAAACATAATCAGTTAAAGAGTTAGGAATTTATGTCACAAAGATAGTGCAAAAAAGTGAGATAGAAAAAGTCTTGCTTCCTTGTGGCATATAAAAAAAGATGATGTGCCATCAACCGTTTTGACACATCATCTTAATATATATATCGGCCTATATGACCGGTATTCCTGCGTGGGGCAGGGCGGTACTTATTTTTCGAGTTCCTTCAGCAGTTCCTCTACGGCAGCTTTCAGCTGTGTGTCTTCTCCCTTCACGATGGTCTCGGGTGAATTGGCTACTTTGATGTCCGGCTCCAGCTGCGAGTTCTCCAGATAGCTGCCGTCCGACAGGCGGTAGCCCACGACGGGGATGCCGAATACCAATGACGGGTCTTGCAGGCGTTCCCACGACACGCTGGTCATGGTTCCCGGCACGGGCATGCCTACCAGCTTGCCCAGTCCGCGGTGGCTGTAAACCCACGGCGTGCCGTGCGCATTGGAGTAGTTGGCCTCGCACATCACCATGATGGAGGGTTTGTTCCAGCGGCGGCTGGGCATGTCGCACGTCTCGCGACCGCGCACCACTTGGGTGAAGTATTTCTGTCCGCTGAAAAGTATCTCTATATCCTCGTGCAAGCGTCCGCCGCCATTGAAACGGGTGTCGATGACGATGCCTTCGCGGTTGTTGTATTTTCCCAGGATGTCCGAGTAGACGGAACGGAAACTGTCGTCTCCCATAGACTCGATGTGCACGTAACCCAATCGGCCACCCGACCACCGGTCAACGTCTGCCGCACGCTGCTTCACCCAGCGGCTGTAGAGCAAATCGCTGAACGCACCGTTCGTAATGGGGATAATGACCTCTTCCCAGTGCTCCTTGGTCTGCGGGTCGAAGAGAGAAACAAGTGTTTTCTTCCGTGCCTTGTTGTTGAGCAGCGTGTAGTAGTCTGCATCGGGGGTGATTTCCACGCCGTCTATCTTCTCGATGACTGTGCCGGCTTTCACCCGGGTGTTGGCTGTGTCGAAGGGGCCTTTCTCCACTACTTCGGCAATGAGCATGCCCCGGCCCGTGTAGTTCCAGTCGAAGAACAGTCCCAGGCTGGCAGTAGGTTCGGATTGCCCTTTGGGATAGAAACGGCCGCCGGTGTGAGATACGTTCAGCTCGCCCAGCCATTCGCTCAGCAGTTCGGCAAAGTCATAATTGTTGTTGATATGGGGCAGGAAGCGGCGATAGGCGGCGGTCATCTTGTCCCAGTCCACTCCGTGCATATTGGTATTGTAGAATCGCTTCTGCTGTTGGCGGTACACGTGGTCGAACATGTATTCGCGCTCCGCAGCCAGGTCCATCTTAGCATCTACCTGGAAGGTGATGGGGGTCAGCGCGTCGGATGAAGTGTCCATTTTCTGCATCTTGCGGCTACCCAGCAGGAAGAGGCTTTTGCCGTCCTTGTCCAGCTGCATGTCCGCCCATCCGGCATCCATCTTGTGCAGCAGGCGGGTCTCTTTCTTGCGCAGATTCATCTTCCAGAGGTCGTAGCCGCCTTCGAAGGCTGCCAGGTAGTAGAGTGTCTCGCCATCCTTGGAGATGATGGTGCTGCCCATGTCGGAAGAATTCGGGGTGAGGCGCACCACACGGTCTTCGATGCCTTTCAGCTCTACGACGATGTCTTTCGGCTGGTCATCTTTTTCGTCAGCATTGCTGTCTTTCTTGTCGTCTTTCTTCTTTTTATCCTTGTTTTTGTCTTGGGGGGTGTCTTTTCCGGCAGACTTCTTTTGTTCCTTCTCCAGCTCCTTGCGCAGCTCGTAGTCTTCTTTGCTCAGGCAGTATTTGTCGTAGGCGTCTTGGTTGAGGAAGACGAGCATGGCGTCGTTCAGCGAGCCCCATGAGGCATGGGCACGCATGCCGTAGCGTTCGGTGGTGAAAAGGATGGCGTTGCCGTCCAGCGCAAAGTGGGGATAGCCGCTCATGTAGCCGCTATTGGTGAGGTTGATGATGTCTTTGCCTCCCTCTGCGCTGACCAGGCCGATGTCGGAGTAGGGGTCGTGCTTGTTACCCGTGAACTCAAGTGTAAACCATTTACCGTCCGGCGACCATGCGTAGTCAAATCCTCCGCCGGTGCTGTACCAGGTGGAGCCGTCCGTAATCTGGCGCACCTTCTTCGTCTCCAGATTGAGCACCATCAGCCGGATGCGGTCTTCGATAAAGGCGAGTTCCTTGCCGTCGGGCGAGAATTGCGGATAGGCACGTTCCACGGTGGTGGAGGGCAGCAGCACTTCTTCTTCAATCAGCGTGGCGTTCGGGAAGTTAGGGTCTTCCTTGCGGGCTATCTTGGCAAGGTAGAGCTGCCAGTTGCCGCCTCGCTCGCTGGCGTAGGCCAGGGTGCGGTTGTCCGTCGCAAAGGAGAGGCCCGCTTCGCGTGCCGGTGTGTGCGTCACCTGCTTGGTAGTGGCATAGTCTGCCGAAGTGACAAAGACTTCTCCGCGCAGCGTGAAGGCAATCTGTTTTCCGTCCGGGGACACAACGGCAGAGGTGGCTCCGTCGGAAGACTGCAGGTTGGCGAATTGCGGCCGGTCATCGCGCACCAGTTCTATGGCGACTTTCTTCGGGGTGGCATCCGGCTGCTGGGTATAGATTTCGCCGTCGTAACTGTAGCACAACGTCCCGCCGTCACTCATGGAGAGGAAGCGCACGGGATGTGTCTTGAAGCTGGTGATGGGCTTCACCTCTCGGGGCTGTGCCAGCGGGAAGGCATACACGTTGAATGAGCCGCCGTTTCTCTCACTCAAAAAGTAAACCGTTCTTCCATCGGGTGACAACACCGGGTTGCGGTCTTCGCCCGCGCGGTCGGTGAGGTTGGTATGGGTACCCGTCTTTGCATCATACAGCCAGATGTCGCGGGTGATGGAGGAGATGTGATGCTTTCTCCATTCATCTTCAAATCCCTTGCGGTCTTGGTAGAGGAACTGATGGCCCGCCTTGTCGAAGCAGACCGCTTCGGCAGGGGTGCCCAGCACTTGCTCCGTACGCCCTCCCGTTGCAGGTACTTTGTAAAGCTCGGTCATGGCCGAAGTGGGGAAAAGAGCGCTGCTTGCCGGGTCCTGGATGGAGGCGGAAAACAAGATATACTTTCCGTCCGGAGTGAATGTGGAGGGTATCTCACCGGTGGAGTGGGTAGTGAGCCGTTGGGCGGTTCCGCCGTCTGCCGGCATCACGAATACGTCGAAGTTGCCGTATCTGTCGCTGGCAAAGGCTATTTGTTTGCCGTCCGGCGACCATATGGGGGTACATTCGTAGCTCTCTTGGGTAGTAAGCTGTGTGGCGGTTCCACCTTTGGCCGGCACCTTGTAGATGTCTCCTTTGTAGCAGAATGCGATTTCCGTACCGTCGGGAGAGATTTGCACATCGCGCATCCAGAGCGGCGTGGCGGCATGTCCGGCAATGGCAGTAAGGCCTAGTGCAAGGATTGCAAGGGTTTTCTTCATAAGTGTGTGGGTTGATGTTAATATAGAATGTTTATAAACGTCATGATGCTGTCCACAAGGCAAGGAGCGAGGTACGTCATTTCATACCTCGTGCCTTGTATATCTGTTCTTTGGCATTGTTGATGCTTTGGAACTTCTCTTCTGCGGCTTTCTTGATGTCTTCGCCCAGCGTTGCCACCCGGTCGGGATGGTGTTTCAAGGCTAGGCGGCGGTAAGCGGCACGCACTTCGTCATTGGTGGCAGTGGGTTCAATTTCAAGTACTTTGTAGGCCTCGTTCAGTGAGCTACCGCCTAGGTTAAGCATGGATTCTACTTCCTTGACGGATAGTCCCATGTACATGGCCACTTCTTTCAAGGCTTCTATCTCCTCGTTGCAGACGTGTCCGTCGCTTTTGGCAATTTCTACCAAGAATACCAGCAGTTGCAAGCGTTCCTCGTATGTCAGGTTGGCGGCAATCTGCGTTCCACAGTCACGGATGGTGTTTTTAAATGCCAGTGGGTTTTGTCTGTCCATCTGCTTGCGCTGTTCGAAGAGGTTGAGCAGTATCCGTTCTCCCTCGCCCACGGCAGCCTCACCGAATGTGCTTCTCAGAAAGCGGCGGACGAATTCCATTTCACTATGCATGATGCGCCCGTCTGCACGGATAATGTACGAAGCCATCACGAGCATGGAGAAGAGGAAACTGTTCCGTTGCTCGGTATAGGTAGTGCCGTGCGTTGGTGCTTCTCCATAATAACTGCCTGCGTCATTTGAATCGGTGTCGAACAATGAACCGAATACAAAACCTGCCAAGGCTCCCAGCGGTCCTCCGGCCATGAAGCCGATGATGCCGCCTATCCATTTAGCTGCTCCCATAATTTTTCTTGTTTAAAGTGCAAAAATAGAGATTTCTTACGAGAATTCCAGTAAAAGTGGATGAAGTATTGGGAGATGGGGGAAGATATTGCATTGGCAGACGGAGTGCTCGAAGAAGAAAAAGATATTATCAATTAGTCGGCAGATGTATTGAATATTCCCGAACGCACTGCTATTCCGATTCGGTGTAACCATCCTTCTGTACCATTAGCGTTGCCCGGCATGTCGATATCTGCATCATCAGGGCGTCCTGGTGTCGTAATATCCTCCGCATCAAGGTCTTCGGGAAGTGTTTCCGGAATATGTCTTGAAGTGGATGTTACCTTGTAAATTTTCTGCATGGACTCGTTCAGATAGGTAGTAGCCCCGTAGGTAAAGAAAGGAATGATTACCTTGTCTTTCAGGTCGTATGCTTCGAGGAATGTACAGACTACCATTGCGGGTTGATGCCACCAGCAAGGCGAACCGACGAAAATTGTATCATATTTCGCCAATGCCTATTTATCAAGCAGATTCGCTACTCCAGGGCGCAGGTCATTATAGGCTTCATGCTGAATGCGGTCGCTGTCATCATAAGGATTTGCAGCATACGGTTCGGCAGCCTCAATGCGATGGATATCTGCGCCTGTAAGTTTCACGATACGTTCGGCAATGGCCTGGGTGTGTCCTTCGGCAGAAAAGTAGAGCACAAGCATATTGCCGTTTCCGGATGGAGTATCGGGAGTGTCGTCGGTGGTAGAGCATGCTGCCATTGTCGTTAGAGAGAGGAGCAAGAGCGGAATAAGAAGTAACTTTTTCATATTCGAGTTGTTTTTAGATATTTATTGATTAGTGTATTCTTCATCGCTTACAGGTTCATACCACTGTGTAGCACCCAAATGAACTTTTGTATTGATAGCTATATGCGTGAATCCGCTGTCGGGAGCCGCTCCGTGCCAATGCACCACATCTGCCGGAATAGCGACTACATCGCCGGGATTCAACACTTGTATAGGCTTCCCCTTTTCCTGATAGTAACCTTTTCCGGCGGTGGCAATCAGAATCTGTCCGCCCGGATGCGAATGCCAGCTGTTTCGGGCTTTCGGCTCGAATATCACGTCGGAGACTACCACATCGAATGTTTCACTGTCGGTCATCAGCCGTTGGAGGTATGCCGTTCCGTTGAAATTGCTGCCCTCGATGGCATCTCCTTGGGGAAAGAGAGAGGCTGATGCTTTTGGGGGTGTTTCAATCTTGTTTTCCGGTTTCGGACTGCAAGCACCAAGTGTTGCAGCCAGTAGAAATAAGTAAGTCATCTTTTTCATCTTGAAGAGTTATTTTAAATGTTGTTTAAAGAAAGAGTCCAGTTTGGGAAGCGTGATTTTCAGATATTTCGGCTGGTCGTATAAATCCACGTGCGTAGCTCCGGGTACGACAAACAGTTCTTTCGGTTCGGCGGCTTTCGCGTATGCGTCCTCAGAAAAATATTTCGATACTGCATTTTCTCCCACTATGAAAAGCATAGGACGTGGCGATATAGTCTCGATTTGCGCAAAGGGGAAGAAGTTCATCATCGGTGCGAGGCTCGTGTAGGAGTAATAGCCCGTAGAGTTGGGATGTTGACCGCGTTGTGGATTGTCGTAATAATCGAGGAAGTCGATGGCAAACTTCGGTGTGTTCTCATCCACTTTTTCGGGCAGGGCACGGATATCCTTGCGTACAGCCCCACCATATTCCATCGTACGCTGGCGGCCGATTTCATCAAGGATAGCCATACGCTGTTCGTAAGTCTGCGAGTCGCCTACACCCTGACGGCGGGCGCGGCCCATGTCGTACATACTGATGGTGGCAAGTGCCTTGATGCGATGGTCTATCTGCGTAGCACTGACAGAGTAGCAGCCTCCGCCACAGATGCCGATTACTCCTATCTTATCAGCATAGACAGCCGGATGGTTCGTGAGGAAATCGACTGCCGCACTGAAGTCTTCTACCCGCACTTCGGGCGATTCCATACGACGCGGATAACCGCCACTCTCGCCATAATAGGACGCATCGAAGGCTAATGCCACATAGCCGAGTTCCGCCAACTTACGGGCATGGAGTCCCGAAGTCTGTTCTTTGACGCCACCAAAGGGATGACCGACGATGATGGCGGCATATTTCTTTGTGGCATCATAGTCCGCAGGGAAATAGAGGTCGCCAACTATATCAATCAAAAAACGGTTGTGGAATGTCACTTTCTGTTTCTTCACGTCATTCTCCACTGCTACAATCGGGGTTTCCGGTTTGGTAGTCAACCCTTTGCTTTGCAATAATTCGTTCAATACTTGTTTGCCATTATCGGCTTCGCTACGTCCGATATTCTTTTCAATGATAGCCAGCACACCGCGTAATTCGTCCGGTGTTACGCCTACATTCAGCGCAATACCCATGTGCCCTTTCAGCATCGGTTCCACGCCTTTGCCCAAAGAAGCTATTATGGCAACGGTTGCCAGTTCCCGTTCGGCATAGGTCAGCACGTCCCGCTCGAAAAGCTCGGCAAAGAGATGTTCTTTAAGGAATACTTCGATTTCCGGGGCCAGGACGGCATAGTTGGCTTTCGGCGCATCTGCCGGGGTGCCCGAAATCTCTGCAAGAATGTCACGTCCGCGTTCGTATTTGCTGCGGGTATCGGTTATCGGTGACGCTTCGCGCCCCTGGTTGTCTCTGATGCCTTTTGCCTTACGCTCGTCAAGTACCGCAACCAATGTTTGCAGTCCGCGCAGGGCACGCGGAAAACCACAATAGGCGTAGGAATGGACCATAACTTATTTAAGCTCGCTGACGGTGATACCGCTATTCAGTCCACCGATAAGGACTGTTCTTAATTGGTCGAGGTGCCCCATGCTTGTAAGGGCTGCGACCTCTGCGATGTATTGTCGTTTACTGTTCATGGTTTGTTCTGCTCTCGGTGTTTGCGAAGCTGCGATGCCGCATCCAAAGACAAGTCCGAGTAGCGTTGTCATAATTCTCATTTTTAGTTTCATAATCTTTATTATTATGTATCAAGTTTTACTTGCTGCAAAATTAGGCTGGATTTTCCACTTCGACCGGTCATGAATTACGGTTTAAAGGATAATTTTTACTGATTGGAGAGATAACCTGAAGATATTTTCTACATTTGCATAGAAACCACTGAAATAGACTGTTATGGAGAAGGTTATGCAACTGAAAACGATAAAGGAGTACAATGACTATATGGGTGTGGAAACAAGGCATCCTCTGGTCAGTGTCATAGAGGGAAGCCGTATGCCGCACCCCGTACCCCATGCACGCAAGCACGTGGGGATGTATGTGATTTTTCTGAAAGAACTACGATGTACGGACGATTTGACCTACGGTCGTCGCTCTTACGATTTTCAGGAGAACACGCTGCTGTTTATCGCTCCGGGGCAAGTATTCGGGCATGAAGCCGACGGGTCGACTTTTACCGGTTCCGGATGGTGTCTGTTGTTCCATCCCGACCTGCTACGCGGTACGCCGCTCGGTCGGCATATGCAGGATTATACGTTTTTCTCATACGCCGCTAACGAAGCATTGCATCTATCCAAACAAGAGCAACAGACCATCATTGATTGTTTGACAAAGATTGACGAGGAAACATACAACCAGGCAGACCGTCACACTAACCTGATTATCGCTTCTGCCATCGAGCTGCTGCTCAACTATTGCATTCGTTTCTATGATAGACAGTTTACTACCCGTAAAAAGGAGAACAAGGGCATGCTCGGCTCTTTTGAAGCATTGCTGAACGACTATTTCGTATCGGATAAACCCGCTGAGCGGGGTACGCTGACTGTGGCTTATTGTGCAGACCAACTGAACCTGTCTGCAAATTATTTCGGAGACTTGATTAAAAAGGAGACAGGTGTTTCTGCGCAAGAATATATATTAACCAAAATAATGGATAGGGCAAAAGAGTTGCTTACTGACCCCGCTAAATCTGTCGGTGACGTTGCTTATGCCTTAGGATATCAATATCCACAGTATTTCAGCAAGGCTTTCAAAAGAGTTGTAGGATGTTCTCCGAATGAATATCGGACATTGAGTTAATGTAAAAAAATAAGGAGCTAAGTTTTAGACTTAACTCCTCAATGCTCAACAGTCGGGATGACAAGATTCGAACTTGCGACCACACGCCCCCCAGACGCGTACTCTACCGGGCTGAGCTACATCCCGAATTGCGGGTGCAAATGTACGGCTTTATTTTAAAATAGCAAATATTTATAGTGCTTTTTTTATTGAATGAACTTATAATTTGCAGTTTCAAGGCTTTCGGCCAACGTGCCCTGCTCTCTTTTTACTTGTATGCCTGCTTCGCAAGGCAATGGCTTTGAGCGGGCAGGCATACTTTGAATGAAGTTATTGCAGGTTTAGGCTGTTTCTTACGGAAGTGATAGCCGGACTTTCGGGCGTTACGGATTTCCGGGTACAATAATCGAATTCCGCAGATTTTTCGCCGCTAAATGATTTCCACTTCAGTTTCAATTTAACGGTCTTGCCTTCTGTATCAGGCAGGGCATCCAACTTGAAAGCAACCAGTCCGTCCGCATACCTGCCGTAAATGTCGCCCTTGGCATTGTGGCGGAATTCTACTTCATACGGGTTTTCCGGATTCTCGCTCAGCAGCAGATTGACAAAGTGCTTTGTTTGATAGTCTCCTTGCTGAGTTCTAAAGCGAAGGGTCAGATAACCGTCTTCTGCGATGGTTACCCAATCGTTCACTATTTCCACCGGGTCGGTGCCGTATACGGTATCGTTCTCTTCACCCAAATCCGGGGCGATGGGTTTGGTAAGGATACTGTCTATCCAGTTTATATGTACAGCTTGGGTGTAGATATCGCTGGGCTCGTCCACTTCCTTGTAGTTTACCAAAGCGCGGACTTCCTTCTCGCCGTAGGGAGATTTCGTCATGTTGATAGGCAGCAGAGTGGTCTTGTCATCCAATTGCAGGAAGACGGTCTGCTCTGCATCGGTCTTTACCGTTACCAGGGCATTGGGGAATCTCATGGCATAATTATCATCGTCGTCCAGACACGATTGGAGGCTTAAGGAGCTGATGGTTGCAATAGCGATTAAAATTTTCTTGTTAAAGATTGACTTCATTTTCATAGTGTACTCTTTTAAATTAAACATTTGGAATAGGTCTTGCTTTTATAGAAATAGCATATTTGCGAAAACCCTGCATGCAGCATTGTTAATTAATGATAAGAGCCGGAGTAAGCTGGTGCGGAATATTATTCCCCGATACATGAAAGATATTTGTATATCAGGTGGAATATGATTACCTTTGCTGTATGAGATGCACATCTCGCGTGTGTTGAGATGTATGTCTCGAACTGTATGAGATGTGCATCTCGTGCATGTTGGGGAATAGCTGTCCGGCCGTATGGAAACTGGCTTTCTGTTTAGGGGAAGTAAACTTCGGGCGGGTTGCAGACAGTCTGGTTGCAGTAAGAAACATTATGTTCATTGTGAAAAGAGTATGAGTATAGTCTATTTGGTTCGAAAGAAGGTTTTCCGCACGGCAGAAGGGGTGAAGCAACTCTATTATGCTGTGCAGCGTGTGTTACAGCGGCGTGGAGGTGTGACGGCAGAGCTGCTGGCGCAGCGTATGGCATCCAGAAAAGGGATGAGCGCGGGAGACGTGCAGAGTGTATTGATAGATTTGCCGAAGTTTATAGAGGAAGCGCTGATGGAGGGAGAGTCGGTGACCATTAAGGGGCTGGGTTCCTTCCATGTGGCGGTGACGAGTGACGGGTTTGAGCATCCCGATGATGTGATGCCGGGCAAGGTACGCTTATCCCGTGTCTATTTTCGTCCGGATAAGTCGCTGGTGGCGAGGCTGAACAGCGGGATGGATTTCTACCGTTATCCGCTTAGCCGATATTTCCCTCACGATATGTTGCGGCCGGAAACGCTGCGAAAGGAGCGGGCCGAGGGAAAGACGGGAATTCCGGATGAAGACCCAGTTGGGATAGAAAATGATACGGAGGACTTTTCGGGGGAGGAGTGAGCGATGAATGTGGAAGAATTCAGAGAATACTGTCTCTCCTTGCCGGGAGTGCTATGCTCCCATGCACTCCCTATAAAAGTCGAACATTTCGAAGATAGTCTCCTTGTCTGCCGTCTGGTTGAGGCAGATGTCACCCACTTCTTTCAATAGGGTGAAGTTGATGACTCCGGCGGTATTCTTCTTGTCATGCTTCATCAGTTCGTACAGCTGGTCGTACTGTTTGCAGTTGAAGATGAAGCTGCCATAATTCTCTTTGACGAACTGGATGGTCTGGCGCATCTTGTCCTTCGGGAACCTGGTCTTTGTATAAGAAAGGTAGAGTTCGCAGACCAGCCCCCATGCCACTGCATAGCCGTGCAGCACCGGACGCCTTTCGGCAAGGGCGAGGCTTTCGAAGGCGTGTCCCACGGTGTGCCCCAGGTTCAAGGCTTTGCGGATGCCATGTTCCAGCGGGTCCTCTTCTACGATGTGTTCCTTTACCTGCACGGAACGTCCTACCATGGACTTCAGTAAGGCATAATCTATCTTTTCCGTATCGAATGACAGCAGTTCTGCCAGATGTTCCGGGGTACTGATGAGGCCGTGCTTCAACATCTCCGCATAGCCGGAGAAGAAGTTATGGGCATCGAGGCTGCGCAGGAATTCGGTTTCCAGCAGCACGCAGGCGGCAGGAGCAAAAACACCGATTTCATTCTTCAGACCGTTGAAGTTGATGCCCGTCTTGCCTCCCACGGAAGCGTCGACCATGGCGAGTAGCGTAGTGGGAACGTTGATGTAGGCGATGCCCCGCTTGAAGGTGGAAGCGGCAAAACCGCCAAGGTCGGTCACCATGCCACCGCCCAGATTGATGAGCAGGGAGTGGCGGCTGGCCCCTTTCTCGCTCAGGGCTTGCCATACGGCAGCCAGCGTTTCCAGATTCTTGTGTACATCTTCTGCCCCGATAATAATCTCTTCCGCTTCTTCCAGGGTGGGGATACCGTTCAGATGCGGGCGGCAGAGGCGGTGGGTATGCTCGTCGGTAAGGATGAAAAGCTTGTCATGGGGACACTTCTCTATGGCATGCGTCAGGCTGTTTGCCAGTCCTTCGCAAAGGATTACTTCTTGTTTACTCATCTTGTTAATTACAAATTACGAATTACCAATTACTGATGTTACGGATTATGAAGGAAAGGGAGCCTTCTTCATTATATTGTGGCACAAAGATAGCTCTTTTGGCAATAAAACGTTATCTTTGTCCCGTGAAATTCTATGGGTGGCAAGGTGTTTCCGTCATCTGCCTCCCGCTATTTGTAATTAGTAATTTGTAATTGATTGATAGAAATGAGAGCATTACTTCCCGTTTATTGCCGTCCGCTGGGTTATTTCATCATAGCTTTGGCGTTGTTCCTCCCTTTCATATTCCTATTGTGGGGAAAAGTGACAGATGCCAACTTGCTGTTCTATAAGGAATGCTCCAAACTCCTGATGATGATGGGGGCACTGATGATAATCTTTGCCTTGACGAAGAACGAGAATAAGGAGATAGAGCAGGTGCGCAACAAGGCCACGCGCAATGCCATCTTTCTGACCGTTCTTTTTATCTTCGGCGGTATGCTCTACCGGGTGGCGCAGGGTGACCTCCTTTCGGTCGATTCTTCTTCTTTTCTCATATTTCTTATATTGAATGTGCTTTGCTTGGAATTTGGTATAAAGAAAGCGACCGTTGATAGATTATTTAAGCGGAATAGTCGATAAACGGAGCAAATCGTCATGTGGGGCATTAAACCTTTTGCCCGGAAGTCTGTCAAATGAAACAGTGAATAAAAGGCATTGTTCATTTAGAATAGACAAAGAATAGACACATGAAGAAAATTATCACGGGGATGGCGTTGCTGTTGGTAACAACGCTGTCTGCATTTTCACAGACCAAAAACATTACGGTATCGGGCCGTGTCGTGGAGGACACCAAGGAGCCTGCGATACAAGCTACCGTGCAGTTGCTTTTGTTGCCAGACAGTGTTCAGGCATCGGGTACGGCCACTACGGCACAAGGTTATTTCACTCTTCCCAAAGTCAGTGCGGGTAAATACGTGCTGAAGGTTTCCTACATCGGATTCAAGAGCCAGTACATCCCTTTACACCTTTATGCTACGACAACTGCCAAGAACGTGGGTACACTGACACTGGAAACGGATGCGGTGATGCTGGCCGAGGCTGTGGTTACGGCGGAAGCGCCGCAAGTGCAGGTGGTGGAAGATACACTGGTATATACCTCATCTGCCTATCGTACCCCCGAGGGAGCCATGCTCGAGGAGTTGGTGAAGAAGCTGCCCGGTGCGGAGATTGACGACGAGGGTAATGTGAAAATCAACGGTAAGGACTTGTCGAAGATTATGGTCGACGGCAAGGAGTTCTTCGGTGGAGACGTAAAGACCGGTTTGAAGAACCTGCCGGTAGATATGATAGAGAAGCTGAAAACCTACGATAAGAAGTCCGATTTGGCACGTATCACCGGTATTGACGACGGTGAGGAGGAGACGGTGCTCGACCTGACCGTAAAGAAAGGCATGAACCAGGGTTGGTTCGGTAATGCCGACGTGGCCGGAGGGACGGAAGACCGCTATATGGGCCGCTTTATGCTGAACCGCTTCGTGGACAAAACCCAGGTGTCGGTAGTGGGTTCTGCCAATAACGTGAACGACCAGGGCTTTTCGGGCGGTGGCGGTCCTCCGCGCTGGCGCAGGAACAACGGACTTACTGCAACGAAAATGCTGGGTGTGAACTTCGCTACCCAAACCGATAAGCTGGAACTGGGCGGTAGTGCACGCTACAACTATCAGGATGGGGATATTGCAAGTATCGGTTCTACCGAGGACTTTCTGCCGGACGGCAACTCTTACTCCAACTCGAACAGCAGGCAACGTAACAAAGCCAAGAATTTCAATGCCGATTTCCGTATGGAGTGGAAGCCGGACTCGATGACGAATATCATTTTCCGTCCCAACTTCTCGTACGGCAAAACGGACAATCTCTCCAATTCTGAGAGCGGTACGTTCAATTCCGACCCTTACAGTCTGGTGAGTGACCCCAATAACTGGCTGAATCTGGAGAAGATTCTTAATCCGGACGATGACCCGTTGAGGAGTATCCGTATAAATGCTATCAACAGCGGTTCGCTGAGCGACAACAAGAGTGTGTCTACGGATGCAACCTTGCAGTTGAACAGAAAGCTGAATGACAAAGGACGCAATGTCACGTTCCGTGGAAGATTCGGTTATACCAATAATGACAACAACCAGTATACGGAGTCGGAAACACATTACTTCCAGTTACTGAATGCTTTGGGAGGAGACTCCATCTTGGTTCGTAACCAGTACATCACTACTCCTACCAAGAACTACAATTACAGTGCACAGCTGACTTACAGCGAACCGATAGCCCGCGCCACTTTCTTGCAATTCAGCTATCAGTTCCAGTACAAGTATAGAGAGAGCGACAAGACGACGTATGATTTGCAGGGCTTTCCGGATTGGGGATTGTCAACCCAGCTTCCCACGGGATATGAAGAGCATGCGGTGGATAGTCTGGGTAAGTATGCGGAATACCGCTACTACAACCACGATGCATCCGTGTCTCTGCGCTTTATCCGCGAGAAGTATCAGTTGAGCGCAGGTATGTCGTTCCAGCCGCAGCATTCTGTATTGTCCTATAAGCGCGGCGACTATATGATTGATACCACCCGCAATGTGTTCAACTTCGCTCCGAACCTGGACTTGCGCATCCGTTTCTCCAAGGTGAGCCAGCTGCGTATGACATACCGCGGGCGTAGCAGCCAACCGAGTATGGAGAATCTGTTGCCGATTGTGGACAACTCCAATCCGCAGAATGTACGTATCGGTAATCCGGGCTTGAAGCCTTCCTTCACGCACAACATGCGATTCTTCTATAATACGTATAATGCCGAAAAGCAGCGCGGTATTATGTCGCACGTCAACTTCTCGGCAACGCAGAATAGCATCAGCAATAGCCGTGTGTACAATTCGGAGACTGGTGGATGGACTACAACTCCGAAGAATATCAACGGTAATTGGAATGCGTTCGGCATGTTTGGCTTCAATACGGCACTGCCCAATAAGAAGTATACCATCAACTCCTTCTCCAATGCCAATTATCAGAACAATGTGGCTTATCTGACGTCCGGTAAGGGAGCAGATGCCGTGGAACGGAAGAATACAACCACCAACCTGACGCTGGGCGAACGTCTGAATGCCGCCTATCGTAATGACTGGTTTGAATTCGGCTTGAACGGAAGCATCTCCTATTCAATAGAGAAGGATAAACTGACGCCTGACAATAATCAGGAGCCCTATACCTTCTCCTACGGTGCCAATACGCAGATTTCCATGCCGTGGAACATGACGCTCTCTACCAACATTGCTAACCAGAGCCGTCGAGGATATACGGACAGCAGTATGAACCGTAACGAGCTTATCTGGAATGCACAGTTGTCGCAGACTTTCCTGAAAGGGAATGCCACCGTCAGCTTCGAGATGTACGACATTCTGAAGAAGCAGAGTAACATCAGCCGTTCGCTGACTGCAAGCGGCCGCTCGGTGTACGAATATAACGGCGTGAACAGCTATTGCATGCTTCACTTCATCTATCGTCTGAATATTTTCGGCAGCAAGGCCGCCCGCGATAAGATGCAGGGCAGACGCGGCTTCGGCGGTCCGGGCTTCGGTCCGGGGCATGGTCCTGGCGGTTTCGGAGGACGCAGGCCGTTCTAAAGCGGAGGGGATCAGCCCCCTAATCAGCTTGTCATTCTGATACACTCTCAATTCTGTGGCAGGTTTCTTTTTGATTATTTTTCAGACGCGGATGACGCAGATAAGAATATTAAAAATCTGCGTCATCTGCGTCATCCGCGTCAAAGCGATAGCAAGTATAAGTTTTCAGACAAGTTGGGGGAAGAGGGACTTTTATGTTAATCTCTGTAATCTTCGGTGAAAGTTTCTGTGTTTTTCCTACATTTGTTTCACACTTAATTGTCTGTGAACATGCTTGATTGGAACTTCATTGCCAGCCAGATTGCTACGATAGCCTTCGACATTGTTTATTTCGGTGCCATCATCGGAACGATTGTCGTCATTATCCTCGACAACCGCAATCCGGTGAAAACCATGGCATGGATACTGATACTGATGTTCCTTCCCATCGTGGGGCTGGTGTTTTACTTCTTCTTCGGGCGTAGTCAGCGCCGTGTGCGCATGATAGGGAAGAAGAGTTACAGCCGCTTGTTGAAGAAACCTATGGCGGAATATCTGGCGCAGGACTCATGTGCGCTTCCCATCAATTACAGTCGTCTCATATCCTTGTTCCGTAATACCAACCAGGCTTTCCCCTTCGATGGAAACCGGGTGGAAGCCTATACCCTGGGGCTCTCCATGCTGCAATCCCTGCTGCGCGAACTGGGGAAAGCAACGAAGCATATCCACATGGAATTCTATATCTTTGAGGACGATGCCATTGGGCGCTTGGTGCGTGATGTCCTGATGGAAAAGGCGCGTGCCGGGGTAGAGGTACGTGTGATTTATGATGATGTGGGTTGCTGGCATGTTCCCAACCGTTTTTTTGAAGAGATGCGCGAGGCCGGTATCGAGGTACGCAGCTTTCTAAAGGTACGTTTTCCGCTTTTCACCAGTAAGGTGAACTATCGTAATCATCGGAAAATAGTTGTCATTGACGGGCGCATCGGCTTTGTGGGGGGTATGAATCTTGCCGAACGCTATATGCGCGGATTCTCATGGGGCATCTGGCGGGACACACATCTGCTGCTGGAGGGCAAGGCTGTTCACGGATTGCAGACCGCCTTCCTACTCGATTGGTACTTTGTGGACCGTACACTGATTACGTCTACCCGCTATTTCCCGAAAATAGAAAACTGCGGTACTTCCTTGGCGCAGATTGTAACGAGTGAGCCCGTAGGCCCATGGAAAGACATTATGCAGGGACTTGTCATATCCATTTCCAGCGCAAAGAAATATTTCTATATCCAGACTCCCTACTTCCTGCCCACCGAAGCCGTACTTGTTGCTATGCAGACAGCCGCCTTGTCAGGTGTCGATGTGCGTCTGATGTTGCCCATGCGTGCTGATAACCGCTTGACGCATCTGGGTTCCTGCTCTTATCTGGCAGATGTGCTCTATTCGGGAGTCAAGGTCTATTTCTATAAGAAAGGCTTCTTGCACTCCAAACTGATGGTTTCGGATGATGAGTTGTCCACGGTAGGCTCTACGAATGTGGATTTCCGCAGTTTTGAACATAACTTTGAGGTGAATGCCTTCATCTATGACACAGAAACAGCGCTTCAGATGCGCGAAATCTTCCTTCAAGACCAGCGCGACTGCGTACAAGTATTCCTGAAGAACTGGGTGAAGCGCCCCTGGTATCGTAAGGCTGCAGAGAGTGTGGTGCGGCTGATGGCGCCGCTGTTATAATGAAGAATGATGAATGAAGAATTTCTTGAAGTGTATTCATATCGTACCATTCTTCATTCATCATTTAAATATCGTGAAGTTCACGCTCCCGTATACCCTTCTCTCCACAAAGTGCGGATGTTCCTCGAAACTGTTTTTCTTCCCGTGTTCCAAGACGAAGAGTCCGTCTTCTTTCAGCAAGTTGTTCTCGAAGATGAGATCGGGCAAGGTTTCCAGCCCGGCAAGCTCGTAGGGAGGGTCAGCAAAGATAAAGTCGAACTGCTCGCGTCCGCTTTTGAGGTATTTGAATACGTCACCGCGTATGGGTAGGCACTTGTCCGTCTTTAATTCCTGCATAATTTTGCAGATGAAGGCATAGTGGTCGCGGTCTTTTTCCACGCTGATTACTTGGTCGCAGCCTCTGGACACAAGCTCGATGCTGATGCTGCCCGTACCGGCAAATAGGTCGAGGGCACGGATGCCGTCCTCAAAGTCCATGTAGTTGGAGAGCACATTGAACAGATTCTCTTTGGCAAAGTCTGTGGTGGGGCGTGCCTTGAAGGAGTGGGGCACGTCGAAACGTCTTCTTTTGTATATTCCGCTGATTACTCGCATAGGGTTATGGCTTGCAGGTCAAGATTAGTGGCGGGATTCATGATGAATACCTGCCGGATGAATTTTCGCAGTTCGGGCAGTAGCAGTTCTTTGTCGTTTAGGTCACCGGTCAGGTGCAGCTCATCGCGTTCCTGCTCGAAGCCGAGTTGTTTCCATATATATAATAGGTAGTAGACACGGTCGGGTGTGCTTCTGCATTCAAAGGAATTGGCAAGAAGGAGGCGTCCGCGCTCGTAGCCGTATACGTCTACGGCATCTTTTCGCAAGTGTGCATACATCTTCCGGTTGTTGCCCAAGCGGCTCTTTGAGGAGAAGAACTCAATGAAGGGGCTGGCTTGGGAATAGAACTTGACATCGGGATACTGTTCGCGAAGGAAGGAGCAGGCACTCTTATCCATGCCGAACAATACGACAGTGTTGTTCTTATGCAGTATGTTGTATTGTACGGTTTCGTTTTCCCGTTTAGGATGGTTGTGATAGAAAATGATTTCCGTTTGTTCGTCCTCGAAGAACTCCAGGGGAATGAACGTGAAGCGTTTGTCTGCCATGAGCACATTGACACGGCGGAAGGGGCGTTCCAGCCATGCCAGTTCGCGGAAGGTCTGTTTCAGATTGGCAGTGAGGGAGAGGGACTCGTCCACTGCACGGTCGTAGTAAGAGAACTCACCGTCGCCCAGAGGGTTGAACACAGAAAAAGAAAATCCATCCGTACTGAGACGGATGGATAATGTATACTGTTCCGATTTATTAAAATCAGTCGTTTCTATCATACGTTTGTCGGGGTGAGATTATTCCCAGTTACCGGCGTTGTTGTTAGCTGTTTCCAAGCTACCAATCATCAGACCGCAGTACTTGCCAAGTTTGGTTTGTACGTCCTTGATGTTGGCAATTTCTTGTGCATCCAGACCGTTCAAATAAACTTCGTACGGAGTCTTCACTTCGAGCAGACAGAAAGGAGCACCGGATTTAGCTGTATCGTTCTTGATGGCCATTTCGAACTGTGCACCGTTTCCGAAGGGAACATATCTCATAGAATCGGGGTTGAAGCCTTTCGGGAAGATAGTATCCAATACGGCTACCCACATAGTGTCACGCTTGAAGTTTTCCAATCCCCATTTCTTGACGTCAGCATAGTTACCTGTCTTCTTTGCCTTATTGATGATGTTGATGGCTTTCTTTTCAGTCAGACCGTCTTCCAGCTGCTTATCGTTCAGTTCTCCTTGCTTGAAGATGAACGGAAGTTTCTGGTTTTTAACAAAGTCAATCAGAGAGTCGAAGCTTGCAGTATATTGCTGGTCATGTAAAGTACGATATTCCAATTGTGCTTTACGGATGTCAATCAGACGTGCAATGACGGCTGCGTCTCTGTGCTTCTTTGCTTTTTCAAAGTTGATAGGACCCATAATGCTGGTGTAACAAATATAAATTAGCACCAAAGCACATAAGCCTAAAATGACATTAAATACTGTTTTCATGATAAATATGTTTTTTAGTTGTTATATTCGCACCGCAAAAATAAAAGAAATAAATTTAAAAACGACAGTTCCCGTTACTTTTTTCTATTACAAAAATGATAAATAACTATTTAGAAAGGCAAATTAAGGAAAATTTTCCTTACCAACCAACTCCTGAGCAAGAAATTGCTGTAAAATCTTTATCGGAGTTCCTTCTGTCACCCCGTAGCGAGGTGGTTTTTATGCTTCGTGGTTATGCGGGGACGGGTAAAACATCGTTGGTCGGTGCCTTGGTGCGGACGTTGGATAAGTTGCAACAAAAGTCGGTATTGCTGGCACCGACCGGACGGGCGGCAAAAGTTTTCTCGGCGTATGCGGGGCATCCGGCGTTTACAATTCATAAAAAAATTTATAGACAGCAATCTTTCTCCAATGAGCTGAGCAATTTTTCTGTGAACGATAATTTGACAACTCACACTTTATATATAGTGGATGAGGCCTCAATGATTTCCAATGAGGGACTGTCCGGTTCCATGTTCGGCACGGGCAGGTTGCTGGACGACCTGGTGCAGTTTGTCTATTCCGGCCAGGGATGCCGCCTGCTGCTGATGGGCGATACGGCACAGCTGCCGCCGGTGGGGGAGGAGCAGAGCCCTGCCCTCTTTGCCGATGCCTTGAAAGGCTACGGGCTGGAAGTGGTGGAGGTGGACTTGACGCAGGTGGTGCGTCAGGAGCAACAGTCGGGCATTTTGTGGAATGCCACCCGCCTGAGGCAGTTGATAGCGGAAGACGATTGCTACAGCCTGCCGAAGATAAAGGTTTCGGGGTTTGCCGACATTAAAGTTCTGCCCGGAAATGAGCTGATAGAAACGCTGAGCTCTTGCTACGACCATGATGGGCTGGATGAAACTATCGTGGTGTGCCGCTCCAACAAGAGGGCGAACATCTACAACAAAGGCATCCGTGCGCAGATTCTCTGGCGTGAGGATGAATTAAACACCGGTGATTTGTTGATGGTGGCGAAAAATAACTACTTTTGGACGGAAAAGGAGAAAGAGATGGATTTCATTGCCAACGGTGAGACTGCCGTGGTGCGCCGCGTGCGCCGTACGCGAGAGCTGTATGGCTTCCGCTTTGCAGACGTGACGCTGGTCTTTCCCGACTATAACGACTTTGAACTGGAAGTGAACATGCTGCTCGATACGCTGCATACCGACTCGCCTGCGCTGCCCAAGGCAGAAAACGACCGGCTTTTCTACTCCGTCCTCGAAGATTATGCCGACATCACCGTGAAGCGCGAGCGGATGAAGAAGATGAAGGCAGACCCGTACTACAACGCCTTGCAAGTGAAGTATGCCTATGCCGTGACTTGCCACAAGGCGCAGGGCGGGCAATGGAAGAATGTCTTTCTGGACCAGGGGTATATGACGGATGAATACCTGACACCCGATTATTTCCGTTGGCTCTACACCGCCTTTACCCGTGCCACGGGAACGCTCTACTTGGTGAACTATCCGGAAGAACAAATAGTTTGAAAAAGAGAGGGGCACCGATGCAGTATTCCGGCATTTTTTGTATTTTTGTAGATAGAACAACTATAACTGAACAAGTATGAAGAAGCTATACTCTCTCTTTGCCTTGATAGCACTGCTGTTTACCGCTTCCGGTTGCGAGGACGATTACCGAAGCATGGTACTTTTCGAAGGTGTGGAGCCTATCTACCAGATTGGGACATGTGACAATCTGGTGTCCAATCTTTCTTATTATCTTTCTGAAACAAACGAAGATACAGTGCTGGGCATTGACGGCGGCGACGGTTCCTATAATGTGATTAACGAGCACGAGTCGGTGGCTTCCGTGACTTTTACCGATGATGTCAACGGGTATCAGCGTATCAAGATTCATCCGCTGGCAGAGGGGGAGACGATTGTGAAGGTGATGGATGGTTCCGGTGAGGAAACACAACTGCGCATCACGGTGAAAGGTCGTAGGCAATATACGTTGACGAAAATGGGCTTCGAGTATGGTATCAGTAGTGGTGCACCGACGGAACTGCTGGGTGATGTTTCTAAGGCACTTGCCGAGCGTCCTTGGGTGAAGGATGGCGGGTATTATGTGCTGGTGCCCGAAGATTTCTCCAATAGTATGTGGAAAGGTGTATTGGAAATCTATCCGACGGGAAAAGAGGAGGAGCCGCTAATGGGGATATACGAGACAGTTCCAGTGGAAGATGAGAACGGAGATACATATGCATTGTGGCAGTTTACTTATAATGGAGAGAAGAGGCTCTTTACGCGGACGGTCTCGGGAAATGATAAATGTGTACTTGCGGAAAATGTAACTCCTTTCTGTCCTTCCGGTTTGCTGCCCGAAGGTGCACTGGTGGTTTATCGCGAAATGTTTATACTTCGGATGGAATAAGGTTTTAGTGGAAATCTTGTCAAGAGCAGATTTACGAAAGATTAACAGACGGGAGGCTTAGGCTTCCCGTTTTTGTTTCTGTTGCGCATCATCTGTCTGTTCTGTATGCATCATTCGTTTGCTTCGAATGCATTGTCTGTTTGTTCTGGACTAATCATCCGTTCCCTCCACTTCACTGTCCCAAACCTTAGGGTTTTTCACGGAAACCCCAGGGCTTTGGAGGGTAAATGCCAGCCATTTCACTTGCTAAGGTGTGGCATTTAGGATGGTAAGGTGTGGAGTTTGGGGAGCCGGCATGTGGCATTTCAAATGGAATACCGTGGAGGATAAAAAGAAAAGGAGAAGCAATGCTCCTCCTTTCCCGGTAGTTTAATTTTGAAATATCTAAAAAATGACATTACAAATATACAACATCACAGAGGCGATGTCAAGTGTTTCGCCAATTATTTTCAATTATAATCCTGCCAATTCCAAAACTTTGTCAATGGCAGCGTTCAGTCCGTCAGCATTCTTACCGCCGGCAGTTGCAAAGTGGGGCTGGCCACCGCCACCGCCTTGGATAAGTTTGGCAGCTTCTTTCACCAGGTTACCGGCTTTCAGTCCGCCTGCCACGAGGTTGTCGCTCAGCATGACGGTCAGCATCGGCTTGCCTTCGGCTTCTGTTCCCGCTACGAAGAACAGGTTTTCCGTAATCTGGCCACGCAACTGGAAGGCGATGTTCTTCACTGTTTCTGCCGACAGGGGAGCACAGAACTTGATGACTTTAACGCCATTGACTTCCTGCACGTTCTTCAGCAGTCTTTCTTTCAGCTGTGCTTCTTTCTCTTTCATGAAGTCCTCTACCTGCTTCTTCAGTCCGGCGTTTTCGTCAATATACTTACGGATGGTTCCGGCAAGGTCGGGTGCGTTGTTGAAGAGCGCCTTCAAGTCGTGCAGCGTGTCCTCGATGGTGTTCATCAGTTCCTCCACGCGTGCACCCGTGTAGGCTTCGATACGGCGCACACCGGCAGCCACGGAGCTTTCGGAGATAATCTTCACCATACCGATGTTTCCGGTTGCAGCCACGTGCGTACCACCACAGAATTCTACGGAAGAACCGAACTGGATAACGCGTACATGGTCGCCGTACTTCTCGCCGAACAGAGCGATGGCGCCCAGTTCTTTGGCTTCTTCGATAGGAATGTTGCGGTATTCCTTCAAAGGTATGTTGGCGCGAATCTTTGCATTAACGATGTGTTCCACCTTGCGGATTTCCTCGTCCGTCACCTTCTGGAAGTGTGAGAAGTCGAAACGCAGGGAGTCCGGTGTAACCAAAGAGCCCTTCTGCTCTACATGCTCGCCCAATACTTCGCGCAGCGCAGCATCCAGCAAGTGGGTGGCAGAGTGGTTGGCGGCACAAGCGGCACGCTTGTCGGTATCCACGCATGCCATCATCGGAGCTTCCATGTGTTCGGGCAGCTTCTTGGTGATGTGGATAGGCAGGTTGTTCTCCTTCTTGGTGTCTACCACTTCGATGGTCTCAAACTCGTTCACCAATACACCGGTGTCACCTACCTGACCGCCGCTTTCGGCATAGAACGGAGTCTTGTCCAGTACAATCTGATACAAGGTTTGGTTCTTCTGCTTCACTTGTCGGTAGCGCAGAATGGATGTTTCGTATTCCGTATAGTCATATCCTACGAATTCGGTAGTACCCTCCTTTAGCGTAATCCAGTCACCGGTCTCTATGGCGGCGGCATTGCGGGCACGCTGTTTCTGCTGCTGCATTTCGGCGTCAAACTCCTTGATGTCGGCAGTCATGCCGTTTTCGCGGAGAATCAGTTCCGTCAAGTCGAGCGGGAAACCGAAGGTATCATATAAGGTAAAGGCATCCTTTCCGCTGATTTCGTTCTTGCCGGCGGCTTTGGCGTCTGCCATGGTCTTTTCCAGCAGGCGGATACCTGTCTCCAAAGTGCGGAGGAAGGAGTCTTCTTCTTCCTTGATAACTTTGGCAATCAGTTCCTTCTGTGCATCCAGTTCGGGATAAGCGGCGCCCATGTTCTCGATGAGTACGGGGAGGAGCTTGTACATGAATGCCTGCTTCTGTCCGAGGAACGTGTAACCGTAGCGCACGGCACGGCGGAGGATACGACGGATGACGTAACCTGCCTTGGCATTGCTCGGAAGCTGTCCGTCGGTGATGGAGAAGGCGATGGTGCGGATGTGGTCGGCAATTACACGCATGGCGATGTCCGACTTCTCATCTTCGCCATACTTCTTGCCTGCCATGTCTCCGATGGCTTTCAGTATCGGTTGGAATACGTCGGTGTCGTAGTTGGAGGTCTTTCCTTGCAGTGTGCGCACCAGTCGCTCGAAGCCCATGCCGGTGTCGATAACCTTGGCGGGAAGTCCTTCCAGGCTGCCGTCCGCCTTGCGGTTGAACTGCATGAACACGAGGTTCCAGATTTCAATCACCTGCGGGTGGTCTTTGTTCACCAGCTGGCTGCCGGGTACTTTGGCCTTCTCTTCTTCCGAACGGGAGTCCACATGGATTTCCGAACACGGACCGCACGGTCCCGTATCACCCATTTCCCAGAAGTTATCGTGTTTGTTGCCATTCAGAATGTGGTCTTTCGGCAAGAACTGCTCCCAGTAAGAAGCGGCTTCGTTGTCGCGTTCCAGTCCTTCTTCGGCGCTACCTTCGAATACGGTGGCGTAGAGGTCTTTGGGGTCGAGTTTCAATACATCCACCAGATACTCCCATGCCCAGGAGATGGCTTCCTTCTTGAAGTAGTCGCCAAACGACCAGTTGCCCAGCATCTCGAACATGGTGTGGTGGTAGGTATCGTGACCCACTTCCTCCAGGTCGTTGTGCTTTCCGCTTACGCGAAGGCATTTCTGCGAGTCAGCAACTCTTTTGTATTTCGCCGGGTGGTTGCCCAAAATAATATCTTTAAACTGGTTCATTCCCGCATTGGTGAACATCAACGTGGGGTCATCCTTAATCACCATCGGGGCCGAAGGCACTATCTGGTGACCTTTACTTTCGAAGAAACTCTTGAAAGAGTCTCTGATTTCGTTTGCAGTCAACATACTCTCTATTGATTTATCTGATTCTAATTTGATTTACCTTCTCTTGTCGTTTTTTGCCCGTTTCTTACTACTAACTACTTGCTACTTAGTCTTAATATTCTTGAAAAAACTGTGCAAAGATAGCTTGTTTTTATTACTTTTGTCGCATTGACAAGCGAAATATTTCCTAAGATGCGCAAAGTTTACTACATTTATAATCCCCAGACGCAGACGTACGACCGTATTTATCCTACCGTGAGGCAGCGGGCGCTGAGCATTCTCCGCCGTTTGTTCATCGGTATGGGGCTGGGTGCGGGCAGTTTCATCGTATTGCTGCTTATCTTCGGCTCTCCGTCGGAGAAGGAGTTGCGAAAGGAGAACAGCAAACTGCAGGCGCAGTACAACGTCCTCTCCCGCCGGCTGGACGAGGCTATGGGAGTGCTGCAAGACATACAGCAGCGTGATGACAATCTGTACCGGGTGATTTTCATGGCCGACCCTATTCCTTCTGCCATCCGTCAGGCTGGATACGGCGGTACCAACCGCTATGAGCATCTGATGGATATGGCTAACTCCGACTTGGTTATCAATACCACGCAGAAAATGGATATGATTAGCAAGCAACTCTATATCCAGTCCCGCTCCTTTGACGATGTGGTGGAGATGTGCAAGAATCATGATGAAATGCTGCGCTGCATTCCTGCCATACAGCCGGTTTCCAATAAAGACCTCCGTAAGACCGCTTCGGGTTACGGTACGCGTATCGACCCCATTTATGGTACCAGCAAGTTCCATGAGGGTATGGACTTTTCGGCTCCCCAGGGCACGGATGTCTATGCCACGGGAGATGGCACCGTGGTGCAGATGGGCTGGCAATCGGGCTATGGCAACAGAATTGTGATAGACCACGGCTTCGGTTATCAGACGGTGTATGCACACTTGCGCGATTTCCGGACGAAGTTGGGCAAGAAAGTGGTACGTGGTGAGGTCATTGGCGGGGTAGGCAGTACGGGCAAGAGTACTGGTCCGCACTTGCACTACGAAGTACACGTTAAGGGAAAAGTTGTGAATCCCGTCAACTACTACTTCATGGATCTCAGTGCCGAGGATTATGACCGCATGATACAGATTGCGGCGAACCATGGTAAGGTGCTTGATTGACGGATGATTTATAGAGAAAGGATTACATCATGCTGAATACAGATAAGAATTTAAAGTTATATTACTCCATCAGCGAGGTGGCTGCCATGTTCGATGTCAACGAATCACTGCTCCGTTTCTGGGAAAAGGAGTTTCCGCAACTCAATCCGAAGAAGGGGGGGCGGGGAATACGCCAGTACCGTAAGGAGGACATTGAGACAGTGAAACTTGTCTATCATCTGGTGAAGGAGCGCGGAATGACCTTGCCCGGCGCCCGCCAACGGATGAAAGACAATAAAGAAGCTACGATACGCAACTTTGAAATCGTAGATCGCCTGAGAGCTATCCGCGAAGAACTGGTAGGCATGAAACTGGCATTGGATGAGTTTACTTACGAGGATGTGGAGAGCTTGAAGGAAAATATTCAAGGACTGAAGTAGAATAAATACCACTCCGTTTATTCCTCTACTCTCGTCACTTGTTTTATATTCTGTATCTGCTTCAGGTTATTGCAGATAGTGCGCACGTCGTCCACATCGTGTACATAGAGTTGTATCTTTCCTTCGAAGATACCGTCGTTGGTTTCGATGGTCAGTTTACGGATATTCACGTTGAGCTGGCGGGAGATGACTTGAGTTACTTCGTTCAGCAATCCCATGCTGTCTATACCTTTTATATATATGGTGACGAGGAACGACAAATCCTTGTGAGTGTCCCACTCGGTGGCGATGATACGGTTTCCGTAGCTACTCTTAAGGCGGGTGGCAACGGGGCATTGGCGCTTGTGGATGACAACACGGTTTTGCTCGTCGATGTATCCCAGTACGTCGTCACCCGGAATGGGATGGCAACAGTCGGCCATAATATAGTTCTTTGAGATGGTCTCTTCCGTCAGCTTCAGAATCTGCTTAGTGTTGATTTTCTCTTGCGGTGTTTTCTCTTCCGGTTGTTCTTTGGCATCCTTGTTGTCCTTGTTACCGAAGGAGAAGGTCAGGAACTTCTTCCAGTTGCTGTTCTGCTTTTCCTTGAACACGTTCTTGTCGGCATCGCCCAGCACAACCCGTTTGTTGCCGATGGCAACGAGCAGCTCGTCGCGGGTGTGGAAGCCGTGCAGCCTGGTCAGCTTGTCCAGAGCAGCATCATCCATACGTATATCCTCGTTTTTGAAGAATTCGTTCAGTATGGTTTCACCTTCTTTCTGATAGGCTTTCGCCTCTTTGCGCAGGATGGCGGCAATCTTGGCGCGGGCGCGGGCAGTGGTGGCATACACTTCCCACTCCGGCTGTACGCGTTGCGATTTGGAGGTCAATATCTCTACCTGGTCACCGCTTTGCAGTTTGTGGCTTAGGGGAACCAGTTTGTGGTTTACCTTGGCGCCGATGCAGTGGCTGCCGATGTCGGTATGCAAGGAGAAGGCAAAGTCCAGTGCCGTAGAGTTCTGCGGCATGGTCTTGAGGTCGCCTTTCGGGGTGAAGACGAAAATTTCCGATGCAAACAAGTTCAGTTTGATGGTATCGAGAAAATCGATGGCGTCCGGTTGTGGGTCGTCCAGAATTTCCTTGATGGTACGCAACCATTTCTCCAGTTCGCCTTCATCTTCGCTGCCTCCGCCTTCTTTGTATTTCCAGTGGGCGGCAAAGCCTTGTTCGGCAACGTCATTCATGCGTTCACTGCGGATTTGTACTTCAATCCATTGCCCGTTGTTACCCATAAGGGTGACGTGCAGGGCTTGGTAGCCGTTGGCTTTGGGATGGCTCACCCAGTCGCGCAGGCGGTCAGGGTGGGGCTTGTATATCTTGGATATGGAGACGTAAATGTCGAAGCAGTCGTTTAGCTCTTCCTCTATATTGCGGGGCTCGAAGATGATGCGGACAGCAAGCAAATCATAGATTTCCTCGAAGGGGACATGCTTGGTCTGCATTTTGTTCCAGATGGAGTAGATGGACTTTACACGGGCAAGGATACGGTATTTCAGTCCCATTTTGTCCAGTTGCGCCCGTATCGGAGCGGTGAACTCATTGAATACCTTGTCGCGCTCCACGGCGGTGGCTTCCAGTTTCTCTTCTATCTCGTGGTACTCTTCCGGATGTTCGTACTTGAAGCTCAGGTTTTCCAGTTCTGTCTTGATTTTGTACAAGCCGAGGCGGTTGGCGAGCGGGGCATAAATATAGAGTGTTTCGCCTGCAATCTTGAACTGCTTGTTGGGTAGCATGGAGCCGAGTGTACGCATGTTATGCAGACGGTCGGCTATCTTGATGAGGATAACCCGGATATCGTCGGACATAGTGAGCAGCAGCTTCTTGAAGTTCTCTGCCTGCGCCGAGGCACGGTCGCCGAAGATACCGCCGGAAATCTTTGTCAGCCCGTCTACAATCTGGGCGATTTTGGGACCGAAGATGTTTTCAATATCCTCTACGGTGTAGTCGGTGTCCTCCACCACATCATGCAGCAATGCCGAGCATATGGAAGTAGACCCCAGTCCTATCTCATTACAGACAATCTTTGCCACAGCAATGGGGTGCATGATGTAGGGCTCGCCGGAACGACGCTTAATGCCCTTATGCGCCTGGTTGGCAAAGTTGAATGCTTTGGTTATTATTTCGACGCGCTTGCGGTGCTTGGTGGCCAAATAGTCGTTCAACAGTTCTTGGAATGCCTGTTCAATCATTTCCTCTTCGGCTTTTTCCTTTTCCTTCTGACTTATATTTTCTTCCATATACTGCTTTCTCCTTTCTTCACTTCACTTTTTGCAAAAATAAGCAATTTTCAACACCGGGCAAGCGTTTATGTCTTTATTTATAAATCTTCAAGCGCTTTCCTGCGGAGATTCTGGTACTGCGCAATCCATTCCAACTTTTTAACTGATTGACAGTGACACCGTATTTCCGTGCAATGCTGCCGAGATTCTCGCCACTGCGTATCTTGTGGTAGGTGACATTCCCCGTAGCGGTACTGCCTTTGCTGCTACGTGCCGTCGAGCGTGTATTGGAAACGGCCACGACTCTGCGGTTCTTGAACAGCTCGTTACTGCGGTGGGCATAGATGGTGTCTTGCTTGTCAATGAAGGCACTGATGTAGTTGATGGGGAGTCGTAGCGTCTGCGGCTTGCTCTCTCCGGGGATGATGCTTTTCTTGAATTGGGGATTCAGGCTCTTTATCTGGTCCAGGCTGATGCCGCATAGGTCGGAAATCTGCTCGAAATGAAGGTTACGGCTTACTTGCACCGTATCGGTTGCTTCCGGAATGTCGGTTTCCATGGGGCAGATGTTGTGCTTGCAGTAGTAGGTCATTACGTAGTTGGCGGCAATGAAGGCGGGCACGTAGCCGCGTGTCTCTTTGGGCAGATAGTTGTAGATTTCCCAATAATCGGTTTTCCCTCCCGAGCGGCGGATGGCTTTGTTGATGGTGCCCGGACCGCAGTTGTAGGCGGCAATCACCAGGTTCCAGTCTTTGTAAATGTCATACATGTCCTTCAGGTAGCGTGCTGCCGCCCAGGTCGCCTTTATCGGGTCACGGCGTTCGTCTACGAGGCTGTTGCTTTCCAGTCCGTATATCTTTCCGGTGGCGAGCATAAACTGCCATAGTCCGCAGGCTCCCGCGCGGGATACGGCAGAAGGGTTGAGAGCGGATTCTATGATGGGCAGGTATTTCAGCTCGAGCGGCAGGCCGTAGGCATCCAGCGCTTCTTCGAAGATGGGCATATAGAAGTTGCAGGCGCTCAGCATGAAGGCAACCTGGTTGCGCAGACGTCCGGCATACATGTCGATGAACTTGCGCACAATCTCGTTGTATGGCATTTCCATGACGGTCGGCATGCGCGACAACCGGTCTATGTATACAGAGTCACTGAACATCGGGTTTACGGTAGAGGTGCTGCAGTCTTTTCCCAAGTCTATGTAATTCTTGGCTTTCCAGTCATTGAGCAGGCTGTCCAGCGGATAGGTCATGCTTTTGGGCAGCTCGATGGATTCCTGGCGTTCCGTGCCGTTTTCGCGGATAAGCACTTCCACGCTTTCTTGCGCATGCATGGCCGGAGCGGTGAAGAGGGCGCAAAACAGAAGCGAGGAACCGAGAATAATTCTTTTCATATATATGGCCTTGTGTGTCATTAGGTAATAATTTATGCTTTAATTTTCGTTTTTAGAATCGGAAACTGCATTGCACGCCGACGTTCTTATTAGAGGAACCAGTCATCTGGCTGTTGATTATGGCAGGTTCCACTTTCATGCTGAGGTCGGGGGTGATGTCAAAGTTGGACAGCTCTGCGTCTACGTATGCGTCGACAACAGACAGCAGGTATACACCGATAAAGGCGAAGATGCTCAAGTCGCGGTATCGTCGGAAGGTATCCTTACGCTTCCGTAGTGTCTCCGTCAGCTGGCTTTCGGTATAGTTATAGTTGGGAGGCAGCAGGTCGGTAATGGTACTGGAGTTGAAATTACCATTTACGGCATCCTTGTAGGCGGCCGAATAGTCCTTATACATCTTGCTGTTCCACGTAAGGGCATAGGCACAACCGGCAAATCCTCCATAGAAGATGGGCAGTTTCCAATACTTGCGGTTGTAAATTTGTCCACCGCCGGGAATGACGAGGGCAAGCCAGGTGGCTTTTGTGGGATTAGGTACCCACCTTTTGGGGTCGATGGCCTTTTGCAGACTGTCTGTAGGCACGGGCTGTTCCTTCAGGTCGGGGCTGGCAGTCATTTCCAGCATCTTCCGCTTGTTTTCGGCTGCAAGACTGTCGGCAACAGTGAGGCTGTCCCGGTTCACCACGGTGTTGAGTGTATCGGTCTGATGCCGCTGCGCACGCTTGGAAGCGGCACGTGGACGGTCCTGACCATACATAGCAATCCCTGCCATCTGTAAAAAACAGAGCAGCAGGGCAATGGCTAACTGATATATTCTTCCTTTTTTCCTCATTTATTTCTTCAGCGTATCAAGAATGCCGATGATACGTTCCAATTCTTCTTCGTTATTGAACGGGATACTGATTTTACCTTTTCCTTTCTCCGAGCAGGTTAGCTGCACCTTGGTACTGAAAAAGCCCGAGAGCTGTTGTTTCAGCATATTGAATTCTTCGGGCAGTTTGGCGCGCTTGGGGGCAATCTTACGACCACCGCTCTTCACGCTTTCGCCTTCACTCAGTGACTTTACGATTTCTTCCACTTTGCGTACGGAATACCCGTGCTCCAGGATTTCTTCGAAAATCTTCACTTGCAGTTTGGGATCGCCAAGCGTTACCAAAGCGCGGGCATGTCCCATGTCTATCTGCTTGTTCTGCAGTCCCATCTGGACGGGGGCGGGCAGTTTGAGCAGGCGCAGGTAGTTGGCAATGGTGGTACGCTTCTTACCAACGCGTTCGCTGAGGCGTTCCTGCGTCAGTCCGTATTGTTCCAACAGATGCTGGTAAGCGAGGGCTATTTCTACGGAGTTCAAGTCTTCGCGCTGTATGTTTTCGATGAGCGCCATTTCCATGACGTTCTCGTCATCTGCAGTGCGGATATAGGCAGGGATGCTTGTCAGTCCGGCAAGCTGCGAAGCACGGAAACGACGCTCGCCGGCGATAATCTGGTATTCGTCGTCGCTAAGCTTGCGCAGGGTGATGGGCTGTATGATGCCGATTTCGGAGATGGAATCGGCTAACTCCTGCAACGCAACCGGGTCGAATTCATGACGGGGCTGGTTGGGATTGACCGTAATCTTCGACAGCTCTATCTCATTGATAGAGGAGGAGCCTTCGGTCTTTACTTCATCCATGGAGAAGAGGGCGTCTAGCCCGCGTCCTAATGCATTTCTTTGTGCCATCTGTTTATTTACTATTTGACGATTTACAATTTAACCATACGGGATGATTTGTTTGTGCATTGTAAATATGGTATTTATCACTAATCATTAATCACTAACCACTATAATCACTTCTTTTCGTTTCTGCTTATCAATTCCTTGGCAAGTGCCATGTGGTTTTTGGCTCCGGTTGAGTCTGCGTCATAGAGAATGGTGGGCAGGCCGTAGCTGGGAGCTTCGCTCAGTTTCACATTGCGCTGGATGACGGTGTTGAATACCAATTCCTGGAAGTGGCGTTTCACTTCATCGTAAATCTGGTTGGCCTGGCGCAGGCGCGAGTCGTACATCGTCAGCAGGAAGCCTTCGATTTCGAGGGCAGGGTTCAGCTTGGACTTGATGATTTTAATGGTATTCAGCAATTTGCTGATGCCTTCCAGTGCAAAATATTCCGCTTGTACGGGGATGATTACCGAATCGGCGGCAGTCAGTGCGTTGACCGTAATCAGACCCAAAGACGGGGAACAGTCTATCAAGATATAATCAAACTCATTCTTCAGCGGAGCGAGTACTTCTTTCAGTATCTTTTCGCGGTTTTTCAGATTGAGCATCTCTATTTCGGCACCTACCAGATTGATGTGGGAGGAGATTACCTTCAGTGTGTCTATCTCCGTGTCATGAAGGGCCTCGCGTACGTCTGCACGGTCAATAATGCACTCGTAGATAGTACATTCCGACTGCTTGATGTCCACACCCAATCCTGAGGAGGCATTGGCCTGCGGGTCGGCATCTACAACGAGCACTTTCTTTTCAAGCGTGGCGAGTGAGGCTGCGAGGTTGATTGTCGTCGTAGTCTTGCCTACACCACCCTTTTGGTTAGCCATAGCAATTATTTTTCCCATAATCTCAATATTTATTGGCAGCGAAATAAGTGATAATTCCGGATAGCGCCTACAAATTTGGAGAAAGATTGCAAAAACGGTTGATAAGTCGGCTGTTTTGTTAATAACTCACAGACGTTTACCGCTGTTTTTCTTCTTGTAAATTGCGCGTAAAGCGTTCTTTCTCTGTTTAGTGGGCAAATATACGTATTTATCTTGAAATGAAGCTGATTTTTTGTCTCGCTTGCAGAAGATTAAGATTTGTAAACCAATGGAAGACATTGGCTTGGACTATTCTCTCTACTTGCATGAGATGTACATCTCGTGTTGTTTGAAACGTGCATCTCATGTTGCTCGAGATGTACATCTCATGCAGATGGACTACCGTGTGGAAGATGGTCGGGGGATAAGTTGTTCCCGGGCAGAAGGAGAGGAGCTGGTGTCAGACCAAGGCTTTGACGAACTCCCAGCAGAAGTACGCACACATCACACATTTCACTACTGTGCCCAGCAAGAATCCAAGCAGCGAGCCCAGCCCCGATTTCAAGGCCTGGTCTGTCTTGCTGCCTCCCATCAGTTCGCCGGCAAAGGCTCCGAGAAAGGGGCCGAGGATGATGCCCCAAGGCATGAAGAACAACCCTACGATGGTGCCTATGAGGCAGCCGCGCGTTCCCCACCGACTGCCTCCGCTGTATTTGCTGCCCAGCATCGGGACGAAATAATCCAGTATCTGTACAAGGACGACTGCTGCCAGCCATAAAAGTAACTGCGTGGTGGAAAACTGCGCCTTGTCCGTGAAATGTAGAAGCAACAAGCCTGCATAGGCTACGGGCGGTCCCGGAATCATAGGCAGGATGCAGCCTGCCAATCCGACAATCAGGCAGAGGATGCCCAAGATGATGAGAAGAATGTCCATAGGTGTATCGTTTCTGTTGGTGAAGATGACAGCGGTTGTTCCCTGCTACTCGAATCGGTTGTATATGACAATGGGGCGGGAGCGGCGTGTGCTCATCGACGGGAACCATATATCGTCGGCTGTGAGGCCGCATTGCTTGATGGCTTCGGCGCAGTATTCCAGTCGTCCGAAGTCGGCATCGACATTGTTTGTACCGAATGTGAGTTTGATTCCACGTGCTTTGGCGCGACGGATAATCTCGAAACTGGGAATCCGGTAGCGTGCATTGATTTCCAGAGCGATTCCATGTTGTTGCAATACATTCAATACGCGTTCAATGCGTCCGTCCAGTACTTGTCGTAATCATGCGCCATAGTATCGGGCAAGAAGGTAGGGTTGGCATAAATGTCGGCTGGCTCGTTGGTCAGAATCAGGACTGTTTGGTCGACAAGGTGGTCCATATACTGTTCAAGCGTAATGTCATCAAAGAGTGCTTCTTCGGCCCGGTAGATGCGCGAATTACGTCCCTTGTGGTCTATGATGGTCATGGCGTCGGTAAACAGGTAATCGAAAATCCCCAAAGCTTCCTGCGAGAAAGTTGCCGTCCATTTGCGTCCCTCACCTTGTACACCGCACAGGAATGGCATCCCTTTTACTTCATTAAAATAGTCGTACACTTCTTTGTCATCGGCCAGCATACGTCCTACGCCTCCTTCTCCGGCATTGGGGGCGACACCATAGTTGATACCGTAATTCATGGACATGGCGTGTGCCATTTCCTTCGTCAGCCCTCCTTTCAAGTGAACGTGATAGTCTATAACTGGGAAATCGTGCTGCTGTAGCCTGATTATCTCATCCGTGCGCTCGTCTACCGGAGCAAGCGTGTCGGCTTCGTTGCGTGCCTCCTTGGCAAGCCGTTCGATGGCGAGATTCCGGAATGACACTTCGCCGTGTATGCCTTGCAGGGCAATGGAACCTTGACTCAGCAGTTGCCGGGCGTGCTCCTCTGTGCGATATGGGTGTCCGGGTTCGGTATAACAAACAACTTCGGTTCCGTTAATGCAGACAATGATGTTTTGTCCGCGTACGGTTATCTCGAAGTCAAACCATTCTCCATCTTTTGCGAGTGAGCGATAGAGGTTGCGCACCGAGGCGAGTGAGCCGCTCTTGCGTGTGCCGTCGATGTCTCCGTTACGGAATATCACTTCATAACCGGACTCGCCGTCCGTATGAAAGAGGAGGCCTGCTTCGGAGCCGGGTTGTGTGAGGGCTTCTCCGGTGAGCCGGAAATTTTGGTATTCTTTGTCGTTGAAGAGCTTCCGGCCTTCTGCAATGACCGGGTCTGCCGTGTGAAGCGTAGATGTCCCGTCATTCCATTGGTCAAGTGGCTCGGGAGAACTGCTCCTGCCACAGCTTGTCAGGGTTGTTAGAAACAGAATAATTGCGGCAGCTGCCGTCTCGATGCGTGCAGCAATGGTAGAATGGCAAAAAGTGTTCATTATAGCATGGATTTTATGAATGATTATATTCCAACTATTGTCGGTACAAAGTTAGCCTTTTCTGAAAATATCTTTGAATACAAAAGAATTATTATCTTTGTAGTATTCTGTTTAAAGCTTTTTTAGCTACTTTTGCACGATAATAAAAAAGAAAGTTATGGAAAATCAGAGACCTTTGATATTGATTTCCAATGATGACGGCATCATTGCGAAAGGTATTAGCGAGTTAATCAAATTCCTCCGTCCGCTGGGCGAGATTGTGGTAATGGCGCCGGATGCACCCCGCTCTGGAAGTGCGTGTGCGCTGACTGTAACGGAACCTATCCACTACCAGTTGGTCCGTAAGGATGTTGGGCTGACGGTATACAAGTGTTCCGGTACGCCGACCGATTGTGTGAAGCTGGCTTTTCATACGGTGCTCGACCGCAAGCCCGACTTGGTGGTAGGCGGCATCAACCACGGCGACAATTCTTCTGTAAACCTGCATTATTCCGGTACGATGGGCGTTGTGATAGAGGGATGCCTGAAAGGAGTGCCTTCCATCGGATTCTCCCTTTGCAACCATGAGCCGAACGCTGATTTTGAACCTGCAGGTCCTTACATCCGCGAGATAGCCCGGCTGGTATTGGAGAAAGGACTCCCTCCGTTGACATGCCTCAATGTCAACTTCCCCGATACCAAAGAATTGAAGGGTGTGAAGATTTGCGAACAAACCAAGGGGCAATGGACCAATGAATGGGAAAACTTTGCCCATAGAGGAGATGCCCATTACTACTGGCTGACCGGCGAGTTTGAGAACAACGATGCCGAAAATGAGAAGAATGACCATTGGGCGCTTGATAACGGTTATGTGGCAATCACCCCGACCACGGTGGATGCAACGGCATACGGCTTGATTGATGAACTGAAAGCATGGTTCTGAATTAATTGACAATTATCAATTGATATGAAGTATTACTTGATTGTCGGTGAAGCTTCTGGCGACCTGCATGCCTCCCATCTGATGGCTGCATTGAAGGAGGAGGACTCGCAAGCGGAGTTCCGTTTCTTCGGAGGCGACCTCATGGCTGCAGTGGGCGGTGTGATGGTGAAGCATTACAAAGAGTTGGCGTATATGGGGTTCATTCCCGTATTGCTGCATCTGCGCACCATCTTTGCCAATATGAAGCGCTGCAAGGAGGATATTGTTGCGTGGCAGCCGGATGTGCTGATTTTGGTGGACTATCCGGGCTTTAATCTGGATATAGCCAAGTTTGTCCATGCCAACACAAGGATTCCTGTCTTTTATTATATTTCTCCCAAGATTTGGGCATGGAAGGAATACCGCATCAAGAATATTAAACGGGATGTGGATGAGCTGTTCTCCATCCTACCGTTCGAGGTGGAATTTTTTGAAGGGAAGCACGGGTATCCGATACATTATGTCGGCAATCCGACAGTGGATGAAGTGACGGCTTTTCTTGCTTCCAGCTCAGAGACATTCGACGACTTTGTCCGGGCAAACGGACTTTCGGCCAAACCCGTTATTGCTCTGCTGGCTGGTAGCCGCAAGCAGGAAATCAAGGACAATCTGCCCGACATGCTTCGTGCGGCAGCTTCTTTTCCCGATTATCAACTGGTGCTGGCCGGTGCTCCGGGCATTTCTCCCGAGTATTACAAACGTTATGTGGGTGGGGTGGACGTGAAGATTATCTTCAACAAGACATTCCCTTTGTTGAGGCAGGCAGAGGCTGCACTGGTCACTTCGGGGACGGCAACGCTGGAAACAGCTCTGTTTCGTGTGCCGCAAGCGGTATGTTACCATACTCCGATAGGGAAGGTTATCGCTTTCCTGAAACGGCATATACTGAAAGTGAAGTACATTTCCCTGGTCAATCTCATAGCCAACCGGGAGGTGGTGAAAGAGCTGGTTGCAGATACCATGACGGTAGAGCAGGTACGCTCGGAGCTGAACCGCATTTTGTACGATAAGGAATACCGCCGTCAGATGCTCGAGGGATATGAGTATATGGCATCCTGTCTGGGAGAGGCAGGGGCACCCAAACATGCTGCCCGCGAGATGGTGGCATTACTGAGGAGGAGGGAAGAATAATCGAAAAATTAAGAATTTGTTAAAATGGGAAAAGCCGGTGCAGTAAATGCCCGGCTTTTGTATTTTCTATACAGAAACAAATGAAAAGGACTTTGATTATGAAAAAGCTACATTGGTTATTTATGGCAATATGTTTGGCAGTGATGCCCGCTTTGCAATCATGTGATGATAACGACGGATATTCTTTGGGTGATTTTACCCCGCCTTTGTGGGCCACTGTGCGTGTTACGGGAAATGCCTTTTATTTAAACTGCGATGTTTGGGGGACGCTCTGGCCGGTGAATACGGACATAGGGTGGTATGATGCTGTGGATGGGCAGCGTGTGATTACCGTGTTCAATCCTTTGTGGGACAACTATGCAGGATATGACCATGCTGTGAAGCTGCTGCGTCTGCAGAACGTCTTGACGAAAGAGGTGGAGACGCTGACTCCCGAAACCGAAGAGGAATTCGGTAATGACCCCGTGCGTATATATAAAGGTGATATTACCATCAGTGGTGGCTATATGAACATTTTTTTCATGCAGAACCTGCCATCTTCGACTGATAATAAACACCGTATCAGCCTGGTGCGTCCGCAAGAAGATGATACTTTGTATGGCGAAGATGGATACGTCCATTTGGAACTCCGCTATAACGACTATGATGACCTGACGGGACGTCGTAGTCCTGGTGCTGTCTCCTATAACTTGAACAGTCTGGACATCCCCTCTGAAACCAAAGGCATCAAGTTGAAACTCAATTCAGAAGAGAATGGAGAGGTGGAAGTAACCTTTGATTTGAAAACTGCGGGGAGTAATGAAAAGCTGACTACTAATGTGGATTTGTCCAATATGCAGTTGAAGTAAGAAAGAGTTTGCGAGAGTATATAGTTAGAAAGAGCACCCGTGATTTTGATGTCATTCATCTTGCCCGGGTGCTCTTTTTATATCTGTTTTATGTAAGTTTGGTCATGTGAGCCGTCGTTAGAACATCGTCAAGGCATATAGATAAACAACTGCTGCAGGAATTGCCATCAGGGCACTGTCGAAACGGTCGAGCATCCCTCCATGCCCCGGCAGAATGTTACCGGAATCCTTGATGCCCAATTGGCGTTTCATGAGTGATTCGGTCAGATCGCCCCAAGTGCCGAAAATGACGACAACGATTGCCAGACCTACCCATTGCCATCCTGGCATAAAAGGAAAGAAATGTGCAAAGCCAAGAGAGGAAGCGATGGAGAATATTCCGCCGCCGATGCTGCCCTCCCAGGATTTTTTAGGTGAGATACGTTCGAACAGACGGTGTTTGCCTATCAGCGAACCTACGCAATAGGCACCTGTATCGCTCAACCAGATAAATACGAAAATGGAAAGCGGTAGAATAGGGTTGTAGGTCACACTGCTCGTTTCCGGGGAATTCTGAAAAGCAAGTACGTTCAGCAGGGCAAAGGGGAGTGCCACGTACAATTGGCTTAGCATGGAGTAGGCCCAGTTACCCGTCGGATTCTTTTTCTTGAGGTAAAGTTCCGTAATCATCATGTAGAGCAATAGTCCCAAATAAGGAAGGAATACTCGTGCTCCTACAGACTGCTGGGTACAGAAACTCATCAATGCAAGGAAAAGGTAGGCTCCCCCCAATGCAGTGATGGTCTTGTTTATGCTTACTTCGCCGCTCTTGCTGACTAATTGGGCAAACTCATGTACGCTCAGTGCGCTGATAATGGTGAACGGTATACCGAACGAAAGGGGGCTGTAAAGAATACAGCCCACCAATACTATGACGAATAACACGCCGGTAACGGCACGTTGGATAAAGTTATTTTTCATGCTTTTCTTCTTCCTTAACTTCCTTTTCTGCTTCTATGGCTTTTTGCTCTTCTTCTTGCTCCGCTTTTTTCAGCTCGGCAGCAGTCTTGTTTGCACTGATTTCTTCCGAACGGGAAGCCCATGGACGTTTCCCAAAGATGTGTTCAACGTCTTCGGCAAAGATTACTTCTTTGTCAATCAGCAGTTGTGCCAGCCGGTTGTGCCCTTCTTGGTTTTCGGACAATATTTTCTTGGCACGTTCGTACTGTTCATTAACCATCTGCTTCACTTCTTCGTCAATCAATTCCGCAGTCTTTTCGCTATACGGGCGGTTGAAGGAATATTCCTCATTATTATAATAGCAGAGGTTGGGTAGTTTTTCGCTCATACCCAGATAGGCAATCATACCGTACGCCTGCTTTGTCACGCGTTCCAAGTCATTCATGGCTCCGGTGGATATTCTACCTAAGAATAGGTCTTCGGCGGCACGTCCTCCCAAGGTGGCACACATCTCATCGAGCATCTGTTCCTTAGTGGTGATTTGCCGTTCTTCCGGCAGATACCAAGCCGCGCCCAAAGCGCGTCCACGGGGTACAATGGTTACTTTAATCAGCGGATTGGCGTATTCCAGTAACCAGGAGATGCTGGCATGGCCGGCTTCGTGTATAGCAATGGAACGGCGTTCGGCTTCGGTAGTGATTTTGGTTTTCTTTTCTAATCCCCCCACAATACGGTCTACGGCATCCAGGAAGTCTTGCTTTCCGACGAACTTCTTGCCGTGGCGGGCGGCTATCAAAGCTGCTTCGTTACATACATTGGCAATGTCTGCCCCCGAGAATCCGGGAGTCTGGCGTGCCAGAAGGTCTACATCCACACTATTGTCTATCTTGATGGGGCGCAGGTGTACACCGAATACTTCCTTACGCTCATTAAGGTCGGGTAGGTCTACATGTATCTGGCGGTCAAAACGTCCGGCGCGCAGCAATGCCTTATCCAAAACGTCCACACGGTTGGTGGCGGCTAAGATGATAACACCACTATTGGAGCCGAAACCGTCCATCTCGGTCAGTAACTGGTTCAATGTGTTCTCGCGCTCGTCGTTGCCGCCCATAGCGGCTGCTTTGGCACGGGCACGTCCTACAGCGTCAATCTCGTCGATGAACACGATACAAGGCGCTTTTTCCTTTGCTTGGCGGAACAAATCGCGGACACGGGAAGCTCCCACGCCGACAAACATTTCCACAAAGTCGGAACCTGCCAAAGAGAAGAAAGGTACGTTGGCTTCTCCGGCCACGGCCTTTGCAAGCAGGGTTTTTCCGGTTCCCGGAGGGCCTACCAGCAAGGCGCCCTTGGGTATCTTACCTCCCAAATCGGTATATTTCTGGGGCTCTTTCAAGAACTCGACAATTTCTTCTACCTCTTGCTTGGCTTCAGCAAGTCCTGCCACATCCTTGAATGTAATCTTGATGGGGGAACCTTTTTCAAACAATTGGGCCTTGGACTTTCCTACGCTGAAGATGCCTCCACCTCCGCCCATGCCTCCACCACCGCTCATGCGGCGGGACATGAAAATCCAGAAACCGATAAGGAATGCAAAGGGGAGAATCTGCCACAAAATGGCACCGAAGTAGTTCCGCTTTTTTTCGTAGTTAATGGAGCCGTCAAAGTGGGCGTCGTCTCTTTCCTTTTGCAGGAAATTACCTAGGCTCTCGCGTGAGGGGGCCTCGGTCGTAATAAGCGGATTCTTGCCTACGCGGCTGGAGTCCTGACGAAATACGTTTCCTACGTGCTGGGGTTTGACGTATGCTTCGACGGAATTGTCGTCGTAGCCGATGACTTTGCTTATATAACCGTCTCGTACATATTGCTGGAATTCATCATAAGAGATGTTTTTAGTTGCCGTACCACTTTCATTGGTCAGGTACAACCCCAGCAACATCATCGCTATAATCATATACAGCCAGTTCAGGTTGAACTTGGGCATATTCACTTTATTGGGTTTCTTGTTGGTATTATTGTCCATACGTTTTGATTAATCGAGGTCAGGAATTTGAGTTAATTTGGCGTCTGCCCATAGGTGCTCCAGATTGTAGAATTCCCTTGTTTCAGGCAGGAAGACATGCACCAATATGTCCGAGTAGTCCATAGCTACCCATTCGGCATTGCGCAGCCCGTCTACGGCAAAGGGCTTGGTATCGGCACCCTTGCGTGTGAAGTCCCTGATGGATTCTACAATGGCTGTCACTTGGCTGGGAGAGTTTCCTTGGCAGATGACGAAATAATTGCATATTGTATCGTCGATTTTTGTCAGATCTGCGATGACGATTTTTTTTCCTTTTTTATCTTGAATACCTTCTGTTATCTGTTGAATCAGTTTCTTCGTTTCGTTCATTATACATTATTATATTAAAACAGTTGACAAATATACGTTGATTTCTCATATCAAACACGCAAAAGAGGAAAACTCTTTCAATTTTTGATTTTTTTTAGTTATATAATCCTTTGGATTACGGTATCTTATCAGTTTTTTGCGAAAAAAATACTCGTTTTTGTTTTGATTTATAGAAATCTTTGTATCTTTGCAACCGCAAAACGGAAATAACAACAATTGGGCTATGGTGTAATGGTAACACTACAGATTCTGGTCCTGTCATTCCTGGTTCGAATCCAGGTAGCCCAACGAACTTCACTTATTTAAGTCAAAACCCACTAAAATCGCAAGTTTTAGTGGGTTTTTTTTGTTGCTTTTCGACCATGTACGAAAATTTCAGTGTGGGCATTCGGTGGCAAATTCAGTGACAAGGCTTCTGTAAGCCGGAAATATTCTGTAAATTTGTAGCATTTCAACATTAAAGCAGAATTTTATGGCAAAAGAATTAGCACTGAAGTACGGCTGTAATCCTAACCAGAAGCCGGCTCGCATTTTCATGCAGGAGGGGGAGTTACCTATTGAGGTTTTGAATGGACGTCCGGGGTATATTAATTTTATGGATGCCTTGAATGGATGGCAGTTGGTAAAGGAACTGAAAGAGGCGACCGGTATGCCTGCTGCAACTTCATTCAAACACGTCAGTCCGGCGGGTGCCGCCATCGGCTTGGAACTCAACGAGACAATGAAGAAGATTTATTTTGTGGATAATCTTCCGCTCTCTCCGCTTGCTTGCGCATATGTGCGTGCCCGCGGTGCCGACCGTATGTCTTCCTATGGTGACTTTATCGCTTTGAGTGATGTGTGCGACGAGGCTACTGCACGTTTTATTAACCGCGAGGTCTCGGATGGCGTTATTGCTCCGGGGTATACGGACGAAGCACTGGCTATCTTGAGGGAAAAGCGTAAAGGAACTTACAATGTGATTCAGATAAGTCCCGGCTATAAGCCTGCCCCGATTGAACATAAGGATGTCTTTGGTATCACGTTTGAGCAGGAACGTAATGAGATAAAGCTGAATGGAGATGAACTCTTTGCGAATATTCCTACTCGGAATAAGAATTTCCCGGAAGCAGCGAAACGTGATTTGATGATAGCCCTTATCACTTTGAAATATACGCAGTCGAATTCTGTATGCTATGTGAAGGACGGTCAGGCTATCGGTATTGGTGCCGGCCAGCAGAGCCGTATCCACTGTACTCGCTTGGCGGGCAACAAGGCCGACATTTGGTATTTACGCCAGCATCCGAAGGTGTTGAATTTGCCATGGGTAGAGAAAATCCGCCGTGCCGACCGTGATAATACGATTGATGTCTATATCAGTGAAGACCATGACGATGTGCTGGCTAACGGTGTTTGGCAGCAGTTCTTTACGGAGAAACCTGAAGTGCTGACCCGTGAAGAAAAACGGGCTTGGTTGGATACATTGAAAGGTGTTTCTTTGGGTTCGGATGCATTCTTCCCTTTTGGAGACAATATTGAGCGTGCCCATAAGAGTGGAGTAGATTACATTGCCCAAGCGGGTGGTTCTGTACGCGATGACCATGTGATTGAAACTTGCGATAAATATGGCATTGCCATGTCGTTCACGGGTATCCGTCTGTTCCATCATTGATAAGGGGTATAAAAGTAGGCCCGCCCCCACGGCTGCATAGCTGTAGGGGCGGGTTCCTTTTTTATTAAGTCTTATCTTGTTACGTTATCCTTGGTTTTTGATGTTCTCGTCCACCACTTTTATCTTTTCTTTCACAAGCTCGATGTCTGCTTTCAGCTTTTCCACCTTGCGGTTGATTTCTGTCAGCAGACTATTTCCCTTCTTGGAAGAAGTGGTCAGGAAGCCGAGATTGTTTTCATATGTCTGGAGCTCGTTCTTCATATTGTCGAAGGCACGTACCAGCTTCTCACGTTCCCGGTAAAGGGCTTGTGGACTACCTTCCTGAATGGAGCTGATAGTCGACTTGAAATTGCTTAGCTTCTTGTTGGAGGCACTGATGTTGAAGCGTTCAAACAATTTGTCTATCTGACTATGGTATTGCTTATAGATTCGGTCTTTCTCTTTGAAAGGTACATGTCCTACGCCGTTCCACTCTTTCATGAGGTCGCGTACCAATTGGGTAGCTCCCTCCGTATCCATTTGGTCATCAATAGCATTCAGTTTCTCGATGATGTTTTTTTTCTTTTCCAGATTTTCCTGCTCTACGCTACGCTGTGAAGAAGTGGCTTTGTTCTTTTGTTCGAAGAAGTAGTCACAAGCGGAGATGAAACGTTTCCATACGGCATCCGAATATTTTTTTGCTACCGGACCAATGGTTTTCCATTCTTTCTGAAGTTTGGTCAGTTCATCGGCGGTTGCTTTCCAGTCGGTACTGTCCTTCAGAGCTTCTGCTTTTTCGCACAAGGCACGCTTCTTTTCCAGGTTTTCGTTCATACCTTCCTTCAGGCTCTTGAAGAACTCTCCCTTTCTACGGAAGAACTCGTCGCACGCTTTGCGGAAACGTTCGAAAATCTTCACGTTCATTTTTTGCGGAGCGAAACCAATGGTTTTCCATTTGTTTTGAAGTGCGATGACTTCTTGCGTCTTGCTCTCCCAAGAAGCAAAGCTTGTCAGTTCTTTGTAGTCAATGGCTTCTATGATTTCGCAAATTACAGTCTTTTGGTCAAGATTGTGCTGTTCCACTTCCTTCAATGCTTCGAAATGTTGCTGGTGACGTCGGTTTACGGTTGTAGAGGCAGCTTTGAAACGTGCCCAGATTTCGTCGCGTAGTTCCTTGGCTACCGGCCCTGTATCACGAAATTCTTGATGTAGCTTCTGTAACTGATGGAAAGCTGAAACTACATCCTCTTCATCCGCCAGCTTTTCGGCAGCTTCACAGAGATGTGTCTTGATTTCCAAATTCTTCTTGAAATCGTATTCGCGGAATTCATTGTTCAGTTTCAGAAGGTCATAGAATTTCTCAACATACAATTGGTAGTTTTTCCAAAGCTCGTTGACCTTAGCTTGCGGAACGAGTTTAACTTCGTTCCATTGCTGCTGTAGTTTCTTGAACTCCGTATAGCTCTTGTTGGCGTCATCTGGAGATTCAACCAGCTCCTTCAGCTCTTCGATGATGGAAAGCTTTACCTGCAGGTTCATTTCCTTTTGCTTCTCCAGTTCGGCTGTGAGTGCACTTCTTTTTTCTTTGATGACGGACATGATATTCTTGAACTCTTCCTCCACACAGTCTGTTTGTGGAACAAAGTTCTCCGCGGCGCCTCCGTTTTCAATGAACAGTTTTTTCGCCGCATCCTGCTCAGCATTGTGCAGCTTGTAGAAAGATTGCTTCAAACCGTCTATTTCAGGTTTTGCCACGTTCTCCACGTCTGCAACCACCTCTTTGAGTTTGGCAAGTATTTCCTCTTTCGTGAGCTTCTGAACTGGCTCTACCGGCTTTTCCGAAACGATTTCTTCAGCGGGAGTTTCTGTTGTTGCCGGTTCAGAAACCTCTGCTGCCTTCTTTTCTTCTTCTAATTCCACCGGCTTTTCGGGGAGATTAGTGTCATGAGTGTCCGTCATTGTATTTACTTTTTTAGAAACGGGTTCCTCCCGTTCGGGTTACATTAGGCTACAAATTAATGAAATAAAATGATTACTTCATACAATTTGCCTTGATTTTTTTCTATTTTCTTGTTTTTATGACAGTAAGACAGTGATACCCATGTACAGCATCATGCCTATAATGTCATTGGTAATGGAGATAAACGGGCCGGTGGCAATGGCCGGGTCAACCTTCAGTTTCTCTAAAGTCATGGGGACTAGCGTTCCGAAGATGGAGGCGAACATGACGACTGCAAAGAGGCTGATGGAGACGGAATAAGTGACCGTAGCCGTAGCTCCGAACCGGATAAAATTATAGATGTATACCAGCAGGGAGATGATGGTGGCATTGATAACCGCCACTACAGCTTCCTTAGCTACCTGTTTGAAGGTGTCTTTGGCATCCAGTGAGCTGTTGGCAAGGCCTTGTACGATGATGGCAGACGACTGGGTTCCCACGTTTCCTCCCGTACCGCCAATCAACGGAATATAAAGGGCCATTTCCGGGTGGGCGGCGAAAGTCGTGTCGAAGTTGCCCAATATCATGGAGTTGCCTATACCGCCCAGCATACCGATGAGTAGCCATGGAAGGCGGGCTGAAGTTTGGCGCATAACATTATCGTCCGTTTCTACATCTTGGGACAAACCGGATGCCAGCTGGTAATCACGTTCCGACTGTTCGCGGACTTCGTCCATGACGTCGTCTACGGTAATCTGGCCTACCAGGCGCCCGATGCTGTCTACAACAGGAACTGCCACTAAGTCATACTTTTCGATGATTTGCACCACTTCGTCAATGGGGGTATCTACATGGACGGAGATAGGATCTTTTCGCATCACATGCTTTACCTTGGAGACAGAAGGGGAAGTTATCATTTTCTTTAATGGGAATACTCCTTGCAGACGGTCTTCGTCGTCGATGACGTATACGTAGTAAATTTCATCCAGCTTTTCAGCTTGCAGGCGCATTTCCTTCAGACACTCCGGCATACTCCAGTTTTCATTGACAGTCACCATTTCCGTACCCATCAAACCACCGGCAGTGTCTTCATCATATTTCAGCAGGTCAACGATGTCACCGGCTTGTTCTATATCTTCGATGTGCGAAAGTATTTCCTCCTGCTTGTCTTCATCGAGTTCGCGCATCAGGTCTACGGCATCGTCCGTGTCCATATAATCCACGAAACGTTTGGCAATGGTCTCCGAAGGAAGAAGTTCCAGAAATTCTTTCCGGATATCTTCGTCCATTTCAACCAGTACATCCGCTGCCGTTTCGTTGTCAAGGAGGCGGTAAACGAAGCGGGCTTCCTCCAAGCCGAGGTCATTGCATAGTTCTGCAATATCCGCCGGATGAAGGTCGGTCAAAAGTGTCTTGACGTTTTCCGCGTCTTTCTGTTCTATCAGGCTTTTGACTTTGTCTATATATTCTTCGTCTATTTCCATGATTATTCGTGTTTAATCACTAACCATTAATCATTAATTGTTCTCAATGCCTGCTCCACTTGGTTGGTCAGTTGAATAAATTCCTTTACGGACAGTTGTTCCGGGCGTTTATTAAATAATACGTCCTCCGTCAGTGGACAGTCTTTGCCGAGTATAGGTTTTATGGAGTTCCGCAGAGTCTTGCGTCGTTGGTTGAACGTGGTTTTCACTACTTGCTTGAACAATTTCTCGTCGCAGCCTAAATCGTGCGTTTCATTGCGCATCATGCGGATGACGGCACTTTTAACTTTTGGGGGCGGGTTGAAGACATGTTCGTGTACCGTAAACAAGTACTCCACTTTGTACCATGCTTGTATCAGTACACTTAGGATTCCGTATGTCTTGCTGCCCGGCCCGGCGGCTATGCGCTCGGCTACTTCCTTTTGTATCATACCCGTACAGCAGGGAATCAAATTCTTATATTCCAGCATTTTGAAGAATATCTGGCTGGAGATATTATAAGGATAGTTTCCCGTCAGCACAAAAGGTTGCCCGCCAAACAATCGTTGCAGATTCATTTTGAGGAAGTCGTCCTCAATGATGTTGTCTTCCAGTTGCGGATAGGCTTCCCGTAGGTAGGCCACTGACTCGTAGTCCAGTTCTACTACTTTGACGTTGCGTTCTTTGGGCAGAAGAAACTGGGTCAGCACTCCCATTCCCGGACCAACTTCGAGGATGGGAATTTCGGGACAGACATCTACCGTGTCGGCAATGTCTTGTGCCACTTTCAGGTCTTTCAGGAAGTGTTGCCCGAGAAACTTTTTAGGTTTAACTACTCTCATGTATCAACTAAATCATTACTTTTGCTCCGTAAACGTAGGCTGTAACGTGAACAACAACCTATCTTTACACGGAGCAAAGGTAGTTCTTTTCAATGAAGAATGAAGAATGAAGAATGAAGAATTTGGGAATATCGTATGAATAAGCTGCTAAAAAAGACGTTGAAAATCATCTTACCCATTTTATTGGGTGGTTTTATCTTCTATTGGGTATATCGTGATTTTGACTTTTCAAAGGCAGAAGAAGTTCTACTTCATCAGACGAACTGGTGGTGGATGTTGTTGTCCTTGTTCTTCGGTGTGATGAGCCATGTGTTGCGAGGCTGGCGTTGGAAGCAGACTTTGGAGCCTCTGGATGCTCATCCCAAAACAAGCGATTGCGTCGATGCCATTTTCGTATCTTATGCCACCAATCTGGTACTGCCCCGTGTGGGAGAGGTTTCACGTTGTGGAGTACTTGCCAAATATGATAATGTTTCCTTTGCGAAGTCCTTGGGGACGGTGGTGACAGAGCGGTTGGTAGATACGCTTTGCATTCTGCTGATTACGGGGATTACTTTTTTGGTGCAGATGCCCGTTTTTTTCCGTTTTTTTGAGGAGACGGGCACCAAGATTCCATCACTGATGCATCTTGTGACTTCTCCTTGGTTTTATGTGGCTCTTTTTTCTATTATTGGTGTTCTGGTACTTCTCTATTTTCTGTTGCGTATGCTCTCTTTTTTTGAAAAGGTGAAGGGGGTAGTCTTGAATATATGGGAAGGTGTGATGTCGCTTAAGAATGTGAAGAATGTGCCTTTGTTTGTTCTTTACACTTTACTTATTTGGCTATGCTATTTTTATCATTTCTATATAACTTTCTATTGCTTCCAGTTTACAGAGCACCTTAGTTTCCTTGCCGGAATGGTGATGTTTGTCGGAGGAACGTTTGCAGTCATTGTTCCTACGCCCAACGGGGCAGGTCCCTGGCACTTTGCTGTCATCACTATGATGATGCTTTATGGGGTAAATGCTACGGATGCGGGTATCTTTGCGCTGATAGTGCATGGCATACAGACGTTGCTGGTGATAGTGCTGGGCATCTACGGGTCGTTGCACCTGGTGTTGGCGAATAGGACAAAGAAATAGACGTTTCTTGTGGTGGGTTCCTATATTGTTATTTCTTATGTTAGAGGACAGAAACAGTTATTTATAGAGAACCACTGTAGTACTCCTTTAAAAGTACTGTAATACTTCTTTGCAATAACTTCGGCATTTCCTTATATGTACTGGAGTCGTAAAGGTTGTTGGAAGATTGGTTTCTTTAAACGATATTGTTGCTTGTATATGGAAGCGGGAGAAATTCCTAAATGATGTAAAAGCCATATTTAAGATAGCCGATGATTTAGTACTTTAGAAAAATCCCGGTTTATTGTACTTTCCGAGAATAAACCGTTATATTTGCGAAAACTAACTTTTTAGAATTATGAGTACAATCTTACAGTTAGCTCCACAGAATGTATGGAAGCACTTTTATTCACTGACCCAGATTCCCCGTCCGTCAGGACATATGGAGAAGATTACCAAATTCCTTATTGATTTTGGAAAAGGCTTGGGGTTGGAATCATTTGTCGACGAGGTCGGCAATGTTATTATTCGTAAGCCTGCCACTCCGGGTATGGAAAACCGCAAGGGCGTCATCCTTCAGGCGCATATGGACATGGTGCCCCAGAAGAACAACGATACTATCCACGATTTTACAACAGATCCCATTGAAACCTATGTTGACGGTGATTGGGTGAAAGCCAAAGGAACCACGCTGGGGGCAGATAATGGTTTGGGAGTGGCTGCCATTATGGCGGTACTTGAAGATAATAACTTGAAGCATGGTCCATTGGAAGCTCTGATTACTAAGGATGAAGAAACGGGAATGTATGGTGCATTCGGCTTGAAACCGGGAACTATGCAAGGGGAAATTCTGCTGAACCTTGACTCTGAGGACGAAGGAGAACTCTATATCGGCTGTGCCGGTGGTCTTGATATTACTGCTACTTTGGAATATAAGGAGGAGATGCCTATGGTCGATTTCGTTGCTCGTAAAATTACGTTGAAAGGTTTGCGTGGCGGTCATTCCGGTTTGGAAATCAATGAAGGGCGCGGTAATGCCAATAAATTGCTGGCACGCATCGTACATGATTTGCTGATTGAGTTTGACTCCCAGCTGGCAAGTTTTGAAGGTGGCAATATGCGTAATGCTATCCCTCGCGAAGCACATGCGGTATTGGTGTTCAATCCTGAGGATATGGACGGTTTGGAAGATTATATGAAGGAATACGAGGCACAACTGAATGACGAATATGCTCCGATTGAAAGTGGTATTACTCTGAGTGTAGAAGAGGTGACTCTACCTGCTGCCGTTGTTCCCTCAGAAATCCAGGATAATATGATTAACGTGTTGATGGCTTGCCAGAATGGTGTGATGCGTATGATTCCTACTGTTCCCGATACTGTAGAAACCTCCTCTAATTTGGCTATCGTAACCATTGCAGATGGTAAGGCCGAAGTTCGTATTTTGGCGCGTAGTTCTTGCGATACAATGAAGGATTTCCTGGCAGACAGCCTGACAGCTTGTTTCGCTATGGCAGGTATGAAGGTGGAATTGAGTGGTGGTTATTCCGGATGGCAGCCCAATGTGGATTCTCCTATACTGCATGCCATGAAGCTGTCCTATAAGCAGCAGTTTGGTGTGGAACCTGCCGTGAAGGTTATTCATGCAGGTTTGGAATGCGGTATTATTGGTGCCAATTGTCCAGGACTCGATATGATTTCTTTCGGTCCCACTTTGCGTTCTCCGCATTCACCGGACGAGCGTGCGTTAATTCCTACTGTTTCCAAGTTCTATGATTTCTTGGTGGCTACATTGGAGCAGACTCCTGAAAAGTAGAGAATACTTTATGTAATGAATAGGGGCAGGGTGCTTTATTAAGTATCCTGCCTTTTTTGTCTGTGACAGTTTGTCCTCTTTCTGCCAGAATGTCCCAGACTTATTACAATGGTATGTCAATATCCTTGCACTTTCTCCCTAAAAATTGACCTAAGTCAAGAAATATGTTATAAAACATGTTTTCTATCCGTTTTTTGCTTGTTATCTTGAACAAAGGCTCTATTTTTGTGTTGTAAAACATGAAAACAATAGAAAACTAGTAGATTTTTTAAGGATAACAAGATTGATTTTAGGAGGATAACAAAATGAAAATGTTAAAGAGTTTTTTTAAGCATGTCGGCGAAGCCGATAAGAACATTTGGGGTTACGTAATGCTTTAAGCATTCCCCCCCCTTTCGTGAAGTATTGAATTTTAGTTTTCAGGTATTAGTTTAATTTTTTAAGATTATGAAAAAGAAGATTGCAAATTCATTTAAGCACATTCTTACCGCAGCTGGTAAGAATTGGATGGAGGCAATGAGATATTATAGCCTCCAAATGTGAGTACACTAACATTTAAGTATAGCACAAGGGATATGTTTGCAAACATATCCCTTGTTTTTTTGTAGGAGTAGAATAAGATTTTTTATGTCCAAAAGTACATTTGTTTGAACTTTATTCACTTCCTTTGTTATTAATACAAAGACTAACAAACGAATAATTATGAGAGTAATTCAAAGAATTTGTAGCATATTGTTACTGCTGGTTACATTTGGGGCTTCGGCATTGTATGCGCAGACGTACGATAAGTTGTGGAAGCAGGTGGAGCAGGCTCAAAAGAAAAGCCTGCCTCAAACAGTGATAAAACTGGCTGATGAAATCTATCGGAAAGGTCGGCAAGAGCAGAATGCTCCGCAAATGTTGAAAGCCTACATTTGTAGGGAGACTTATCAAGAGGGGCTGACTCCGGACAGCCTTTACTCCAGTCTGAAATATATGGAATCTTGGGCACAATCGGAGAGGAATCCGGTGAACAAGGCTATTCTACACTCTTTGTTGGCATATGAATATGCTGACTTGATGCGGAAGAATCGCCGTGTCTTGCTGTCACGTACTTTACTGACTGCTGACGAGGTTCCAGCAGATATCCGTGAGTGGAGTATCAGCCAGTTTGTGGATAAAATAGATAGGTGTAACCGTGCATCCTTGCAGGATTCCATCCGCTTGCTCAATACATCTGCAGAACAATATGTGCCTTTTGTGGTGTTGGAAGACGGTAGCCGGTTCTATGGGCACGATATGTACCATCTATTGGTGAGCCGTGCTGTTGATGCTTATCGGCAGCTGGATGGTTTCAGCGTGGATTCTTTGGTACAGACCCGTATCGAAAGGATTTATCTGGATATGATGAATGCTTATCGCCATCGTGCCGGTTCGGAAGATGCTATGTTGCTCTGTTCTCTTGATTATTGGAACTGGAAGTTGACCGGTGGTATCAGCCAGCAGCCTTATCCTACTTTCCGAATGCGTCAGGAAAAGGCTAATCGGGAATATCTTGAGGTTTTGAATAAATTGATAAAGGAATACGGTTCACGAGAGGTTTGTGCCGAGGTTTACATTCATAAAGCCAACCACCTGCGCCGTTTGGAACCGAAACGCGCTGATGAGGCTCTAAAAGTCTGTGAAGAAGGCTTGAAGCGCTATCCTGCGTATAAGCGTATCAATGAGTTGAAAAATATCCGTGAACAGATTTTACAGCCTGAACTCATTCTGACTATGAATGAAAGCGGTTATCCCGGCGATTCGGTGAATATGAGGCTGCATTATCGTAATGTCGAGGGCTTCACTCTCAACTTATATACCACTACTTTAAGTGAAGTACCTTGGATGGACCATGGTATAAATAAAGATACTTATAGAAAGTATGCCCGGAAGTTTTCTTCCACGCATTTTGGCTTAAAGCCGTTGCCAGGCAAGGATAAATTGCCTGAAGATGTCCCTTATCTTGCCTCGGACACTGTATTTAAGTTCATGATTCCTCGGGAAACGGGAGTCTATATTCTTCAAATAGTACCTGATACTGAAACGGCCCGTACAGATGATAAATTTCTGGTATCTACCCGCTTCAAGGTGCTGACATTGGATTTGGGTGACAACCGTATGGAAGTGGCTACATTGGATGCCCGTAGTGGACAGCCGATTGCTGGTGCCAAGGTGAGTTTCTACTCTTCTTATGATGAGAAGAATAGAAAAGCGATGGCAGAGGTACTGACTGATGCCGGGGGGAAAGCTGTATTACCCTGGCAGAGTGAAATCCGAAGTTATGTGGCGCGTAAAGGCAGAGACACAGCCATGATGCCGCAGAACGTTTATATGAATCATCCTTATTACGGTATTAAGGATACAGATTGGAGGCAGATGGCATTGCTGACAGACCGTTCGCTTTATCGTCCCGGGCAGACCGTTCATGTAAAAGGGATAGCTTACAAGCAGAATAGTGATAGTGCCCAGGTACTACAAGGAGTTGATTATGAGCTTGTCTTGTTGGATGCCAACCGTAAGGAACTTGCCACCAGGAAGGGGCGGACCAATGATTTCGGCTCTTTTGCTACGGAGTTTGTACTTCCGGCAGCTTGCCTGAATGGCATGTTCAGCATACGAACCAAAGAGCCTCAATCTACCGTCACTTTTAGGGTAGAGGAGTACAAGCGACCTACGTTCGAGATTGCCTTCACTCCGGTTTCGGAAGCTTATCGGCTGGGTGACAAGGTTGTGTTGAAAGGAAATGTCAAGGCCTTCAATGGCATGATGGTGCAGGATGTGCCATTGGCATATACGGTGACTCGCCGGAATCCGAGACCTGGTTATTGGAGCAATGCTGATAAACCATTATTGTCTGACACCATACAATTGGATACCAACGGGGATTTTTCCATACCCTTGACTTTGGAAGCTCCGGCTGTAGATACAGACGGGTATGGGAGTGTGTATACTTATCATGTGGAGGCGGTGGTGACGGATGAGGCCGGTGAAACGCAATCCGCTTCGTATAACTTGTTGGCAGGTCCTAAGGCTTATTCCTTTGATATTCGCTTGCCTCAATATGTTTGTAAGGAAGACAGTATGCTTTTCACTTTTGGAGTGAATAATGTAATGAATATTCCTCAGCACATTGAAGGTTCCTATTGCCTTTATCCATTTGCAGAACAAAATGGGGCAAGGAATATTGCAGGTTCTGAACCCTTGGATGATGTTGTATTGGAGGGTACCTTCACAGCCAATCGGCTCCAGGATTTTTCGGCTTGGAACAAGCTTCCTTCAGGTAACTATCGCTTGAAACTTTCTGTACGTGATAGTTTGGGACGTGAAGAGAATAACGGGGCATATGGCAGTGACAGTTTCATGCTCTTTTCAAAGAGTGACAAGCGTCCGGCTGCGTTTACAGATTTCTTTTATTATAAAGAAAATGAGGAATTTGATGTACAGTACCCTGCCGCTTTTCTTTTGGGGACTTCTTATCGGGATGCATATGTGCTGATGGATGTCTTTTGTGACAGAAAACGCATTGAAAGCCGTGTGTTGCAGTTGAATGATACTATTATTCGTATGGAATTCCCTTATAAGGAAGCATATGGCAAGGGAATCACCATTCTTTTCAGTTTTGTGAAAGCTGGCGAGATGTACAGTCATCAGGTTGAACTGAAGAAGCGGGAGCCGGAACGTGCTCTCGACATGAAATGGGAAGTGTTCCGTGACCGTTTGCGTCCCGGACAGGAAGAAGAGTGGAAGCTCGTCATAAAGACGCCTCAAGGTATGCCTGCTGCGGCTGAGATGTTGGCTACGATGTACGACGCTTCACTGGATAAGATTTATAAGAGTAACCAGATACTACGGGTTTTCTATCCGGATAATCTGTATGGGGCATTCCGTGGTGCGAGCCGTTATAATAGCAATTACTTCTCCGTTTATTTCCCGTTGAAGGCTTGGAGGGTTCCGGTGTGGTCGTTTGACTACTTCTGTTCTCCTTATATGGATGGAAGGATGCGGATAGTGATGGTAGAAGACAATGCGCTTTTGGAAGAAGTAAGTGTTGTGGGGTATGGGACTACCCGGAATAGCTCTTTGACCGGTAATCTTAGAATACGTGGTGCCAACCAGCCGATGCTTGCTTCCAAAGCAGAATCCGGGAATGCCGTTGAAGTGAAATATGTTCCTGCACAAGTAGCGGAAGACGCGGTGGAAGATGTTGTTTTTGAATCGGAAACGATACCGGTTGGCGAGGCCTTGCAACCTATTGAGGGGCTTCGCACCAACTTTGCCGAAACAGCCTTTTTTTATCCTCAACTTCGTACAAACGAACAAGGGGAGCTTGCGTTTTCTTTTACGATGCCGCAGAGCTTGACTCGTTGGAATTTCCGTGGTTACTCACATACTAAGGATATGCTGACTGGGATATTGGATGCTTCCGTTGTAACTGCCAAGGAGTTTATGCTGACTCCGAATATGCCTCGGTTTGTCCGCGTTGGAGATAAAACACAGATAGCCGGAACAATAGCTAATCTGACGGGTAAAGCGGTGAAAGGAACAGCAGTATTCACACTGTTCGACCCTATGACGGAGAAAGTTATTGCTACTCAACGTCAGAAATTCTTGGTAGAAGCAGGAAGAAATACTGCTGTCAACTTCCATTTCGAAGTGTCCGACCGCTATGATTTGCTTGGTATTCGTATGGTTGCCGATGGAGGTACGTTTAGCGATGGCGAGCAGCATCTGTTGCCCGTATTAAGTAATAAGGAGTATATTACGGAAACGCTTGCTATGCCTATCCGTGGCGAGGAGACCCGTACGTTCTCATTAGACAGCCTTTTCAACCGTAATAGCCGTACAGCGACAGACCGTCGTCTGACTGTAGAATTTACCGGGAATCCAGCTTGGTATGCTGTACAAGCGTTGCCGGCATTGAGCCTGCCTGCCAATGATAATGCCATTTCTTGGGCTACAGCTTGGTATGCCAATAGTCTGGCAGGCTTCATTGCCAACAGCCAGCCCCGCATTAAGACTGTATTTGACAGTTGGAAGGCTGCCGGTGGCACGAAAGAAACCTTCCTCAGCCAGTTGGAGAAGAATCAGGATGTGAAGAATATCCTGCTCAGCGAGTCTCCGTGGGTACTGGAAGCTACTACTGAAGCCGAACAGCAGGCACGTATTGCCACGCTGTTTGATATCAACCAACTGAATAACCGCAATCTTTCCGCTTTTACCAAATTGAAAGAATTGCAGGGTGAAGACGGTGGATGGAGCTGGTATAAGGGAATGTCCGGTAGCCGCTATATAACTGGCTATATTACAGAATTACTTGTTCGTCTTCCTCTGCTGACGAAAAATGAACTGCCTGAAGAAGTTGCCGCCATGCGGCAGAAAGCTTTCGGCTATTTGAATCGGCAGGCCTTGGAAGAGTATCGCAATATCCGTAAAGCCGAAAAAAATGGCGCCAGAATTACTGCCAACTCCGAATCGGCAATGACATATCTGTATCTGATAGCCCTTAGCGGCGAACAAGTGCCGGCAGACAATCAAGCGGCTTACCGCTATTTCCTATCAAAAGTAGGTGCCAATCTTAAAGATGGAACCATGAGCAGCAAGGCGCAGTCTGCCATCATCCTGAATGCAGTAGGGCGTACAGCCGAGGCGAATGAATTCATCGCTTCCCTCAAGGAACATCTGGTACAGACGGATGAACTGGGTGCATACTTTGCTTTCCAAGCAAATCCGTATAACTGGGGTATGCTGCCCATCCCTGCCCATGTGGAAGTAATGGAAGCCCTGCGTATGGCAGGTGGCAACGATGCTTTGGTGGAGGAAATGAAACTCTGGCTGCTGAAACAGAAGCAGACTACCAGTTGGAATTCTCCGGTTGCAACGGCTGATGCTGTTTATGCATTGCTTTGTCAAGGTACTAATCTGCTGGAAAGTCGGGGAGACGTACGTATCACGTTAGGTAACAAAGTTTTGGAAACATTGTCGCCTACAAAGACCATAATCCCGGGTTTGGGTTATGTCAAGGAAACCTTCGCTCAAGGAAGTCCGGAGCTGAAAGCTAAAACCGTCACCGTAGAGAAACGGGATGCAGGCATTGCCTGGGGAGCTGTTTATGCCCAGTATCTGTCACCCATATCTGATGTAAAGCAGCAGGGGGGTGAATTGAATGTAGAGAAGAAACTTTATGTAGAGCGTATATCGGCCGGTGGTAGCAAGTCCTTGCAACCGGTTACGGAAGGGACCGTATTATCCGTCGGTGATAAAATAGTGGCCCGTTTGACTATCCGCTTGGACCGTACTATGGATTTTGTTCAGTTGAAAGACCAGCGGGGTGCCTGCTTTGAACCTATAGGCTCGCTTTCCGGTTATCGTTGGAGTAATGGCCTCGGTTATTATGCAGAAGTGGAAGATGCCGCAACCAATTTCTTCTTCGACCATTTGGGCAAAGGCGTTTATGTCTTAGAGCACAGTTATCGCATAGCCCGTGGCGGAACATACGAAACGGGGCTGGCCACGATACAGTGTGCGTATGCTCCGGAGTATGCTTCGCATTCGGCGGGAGGGATAATTGTAATAAAGTAACAATAGAGTATGGAGCGGAGCGCAATTTGTACAAATTGCGCTCCGCTATTTTAGGTACTCTCGCTAAAAACACCTATTTTTGTCCGACTAATATTGAATGAGAGTGGCAGAATTAGGAAATCTTGATATTAAGAAAAATAGATGAAGCGGATATTGATAACTTTATATGTGCTTGCAAGTGTGGTATTGACTGCTGTAGCGCAAGCTCGTTTTACCTCGAATACAGAGATGTACAGTTTCGGCCAGATAGAATGGAAGCATCCCGTGACTGTGCAATATACCATCACCAATACGGGTGACCAGCCTTTAGTGCTTACAGAAGTAGAGCCGGATTGCGCCTGCTCTGTGGCCCAGTGGACAAAAACGCCTATTGCTCCGGGGGCAAAAGGAACAGTAAATGTGACTTTTGACGCCAAGGCATTGGGACATTTCCAGAAATCCGTGGCTATTTACAGCAATGCGCAACCCAATCTGGTCTATTTGAAGTTCAATGGTGAAGTAGTACAGGAAATCAAGGACTTTACCAAGACGCATCCCTATCTTATCGGTCAGATACGTATTGACAAGAACAGCCTCGACTTCCCCGATATTCAGCATGGTGAGCAGCCGGTGATTCATATCGGCGTGGTCAATCTTTCCGACCGTCCTTATGAACCGGTACTGATGCATCTGCCCCCTTATTTGCAGACAAAAGTAGAACCTAACGTGCTGCAAAAGGGAGAAAAAGGAGTGATTACACTTACATTGAATTCGGAAAGACTGACTGACCTCGGACTGACTCAAGCGTCGGTCTATCTTTCTCGCTTCTCCGGTGACAAGGTGGGCGATGAAAACGAAATTCCCGTTTCTGCCATTCTTTTACCGGATTTCTCCGGAATGACGGAAGTGGAGAAGGCAAATGCTCCTGTCATCAGCCTTTCTACCAAAGAAGTTGATATGAGTGCGATATTGGCCAAGAAGTCAAAAGCACGTCAAGATATTACCATTACCAATACCGGGCGTTCTCCTTTACAGATAAACAAGCTCCAGGTATTCCACCCGGCAGTGGGAGTTAACCTCAAGAAGAGTGTATTGCAACCCGGTGAAAGCACTCGCCTGCGGGTAACGGTAGTGAAGAAGAATATAGGCAAGAAGCGCCGTCATCTGCGTCTGCTGATGATTACCAATGACCCGATGCAGCCGAAAGTTGAAATCAACATTAAAGCAAAACAATAAGAAGTCGTAAAGTCCTTCATAACTCATAACTTATAACTCACAAATAGCCATGGAACATCCCGAAAATAATGAAGCATATAAAGGCTTGGTTGTCAATGCAGGCATTGAGCAACCTTCATCGGTCAATCCTTACTTGAAGAACCGTCCCAGGCGGAAGAAACGCGAGCTTTCCGTATCAGACTATGTGGAGGGTATAGTGAAAGGTGATGTTACGGTACTCAGCCAGGCTGTAACACTGGTGGAAAGTGTGAAACCGGAGCACCAGGCTGTGGCGCAGGAGGTGATAGAGAAGTGTTTGCCCTATTCGGGCAACTCCGTCCGTGTGGGTATCAGTGGTGTGCCCGGTGCCGGTAAAAGTACCTCTATTGATGTATTTGGCTTGCATGTACTGGAGGAACACGGCGGCAAGTTGGCCGTTCTTGCCATTGACCCGAGCAGCGAACGCAGCAAAGGCAGTATTCTCGGTGATAAGACGCGTATGGAGAAGCTCTCCGTTCATCCCAAGTCCTTTATACGTCCCAGTCCCTCTGCCGGTTCGCTGGGTGGCGTGGCACGCAAGACGCGTGAAACGATTGTGCTTTGTGAGGCTGCCGGTTTCGACAAGATATTTGTAGAGACGGTAGGGGTGGGGCAGAGTGAGACTGCCGTACATTCTATGGTAGACTTCTTCCTGCTGATACAGCTGGCGGGTACGGGCGATGAGTTGCAAGGCATCAAACGCGGCATCATGGAAATGGCCGATGGCATTATTATTAATAAGGCTGATGGCGACAATCTGGAGCGGGCCAGACTGGCAGCAACGCAGTTCCGTAATGCGCTGCACCTCTTCCCGGCTCCGGAGAGCGGTTGGACACCCCAAGTGCTGACTTATTCCGGTTTCTATAATCTTGGTGTAAAAGAAGTATGGGATATGGTCTACAAATACATTGACTTTGTGAAAGACAACGGCTATTTTGAATACCGCCGCAATGAGCAAAGCAAATACTGGATGTACGAGACCATTAACGAACAGCTGCGCGACAGCTTCTACCACAATCCGCAGATTGAAGCGATGCTGACTGGCAAGGAAAAACAAGTGCTACAGGGCAACTTGACTTCTTTTGTGGCTGCCAAGAACTTGCTGGACACCTATTTTGCAGAACTGAAGAAATAAGGGCATATCCCTTTCCCTATATCGATGACTAAGGAAAACAACATGGAAGTGGCGCGGCGGTTTACCCGCCGCCTTCATGAACTCCCTTCTGAGGAGCTGGAGCTCATTGCCGGTTTGTTTGTACGCCGTGAGGTGCACAAAGGAGAACTGTTGATTAGTGAGAAAGATATAGCCAGGGATATTGTTTTCGTAGAGAAAGGACTGCTTCGCCAGTTCTATTTCAAAGAAGGCCGGGACATTACAGAGAACTTTGCCTGCGACGGTGACGGCGCTATGTGTATCGTCAGCCTTTTCACCGGACGCCGTAATTGCCTTCAGCTGGAATCCCTGGAGGAAGGCGTCATCTGGAGCATTTCGTATGCAGGACTGGTCGAACTCTCTGAGCGTTATCTGCATATAGCCCGTCTGCTTCGCCATTTATTGGAGGGGTCTTTAATGCTTTCCCAATATAAAGCAGACTCTTGGCGTTTCGAAACCTCACGCGAGCGGTATGCGCGCTTCGTCAGGGATTATCCGGAGATAGCCCGGCGTGCCTCAGTCAACCACATAGCATCTTATCTGTTAATGACTCCCGAGTCTCTGAGCCGGGTACGTGCCGGAGTACTGTGACGGTGGAACGGCTGTTTTATACGGCTTTCCCTTCTTTCTCGAAATCCTTGCGTGACTTGCTTTGTGTCACGATGTACACTCCCAGGAATACCAAGGCTATGGCTATTCCCTTTTCCAAATTGAACACTCCCAATCCTAAGATGATGGCAACGGTTGAGGCCACGATGGGCTGCATGTAGTTGTACATGCTCACCACAGTGGGGCGCAACAGCCTCTGCGCACTCATTATGAAGATATAGGCAAGGAAGCTTCCTCCCACAACCACATATCCCGCTTGCAGCAGGGCGGCTGTAGATATTTCGCTCCACTGTATGGCAGCCACGTCGTGGTAAGAGAACGGGATGTAGCACATGGAGGCATAGACAAACATCCATTTGTTCAGGGTGATGGGAGAGTATTTTTGCGACAACCCCTTGAATACGGTCAGATAAATGGAGAAGCTGATTTGGGCGAGCAGGCAGAGAAGGTCTCCGATGAGGCTGCCATTGCCGGCACCGGTGGTCTGGCTGCTCATGATGAGTATAAATGCTCCCATAGCCCCTACAAAGATGCCCAGCACTTTCTTGTTGGTGACCGGTTCTTTCAGATAGATTGCAGCCACTATCATGGTGACGATAGGCAGCGTGGTTGTAACGATGGAGGCGTCTATGGGCGAAGTCATGGAGAGTCCGAAGATATAGACACCCTGATTGAATACCAGTGCGAAGAGTGCGGCGAAGAATATCTTCAGCATGTCCCGGTGGTCCACCTGTTCGCGTTTGCAGAATAAGGAGAGGAGCCAGAAGCAGGCGGCTGCGCCTACCATGCGGAATGTGGTTACTGACAACGCGGAAAACTCTACCAGAGCTGACTTGCCTATAGGTGCCATCAAGCCCCATAAGATATTTGCGGTAAGGGCGAACAGATGCCCTTGAATGTTCTTGTTCATACTCTTTTGTTCTTTGCGGGTGCAAAAGAACAACTATTTTCTGAAAAGAGAAAATCTTTCATTATATGATTTTTCTGGTTCATGGGCGTAGAAATAAGAGATTATCGTGTATATTTGCTTCTAATTAAAGCAAGAAACCATGGAAGTACAAGCCAATTACATCAAGCGTATCGAAATACACGGATTGTGGCATCGGTACGATATTGCCTGGGACCTGCGTCCTGACGTCAATATACTTTCCGGCATCAACGGAGTGGGGAAAACCACTATCCTGAACCGTTCGGTCAACTATCTGGAACAGACATCGGGTGAAGTGAAGAGTGACGAGAAGAACGGCGTACACGTCTACTTCGACAATTCTGCAGCCACCTTTATCCCCTATGATGTAATACGCAGCTACGACCGTCCCCTTATCATGGGCGACTTTACGGCACGCATGGCCGATGCCAACGTGAAGTCGGAACTGGACTGGCAGCTCTATCTGCTCCAGCGCCGTTATCTGGACTATCAGGTGAACATCGGCAACAAGATGATAGAACTGCTCAGCGGTGATGAAGAGCAGCGTAGCCTGGCTCCCTCCCTTTCCCTCCCCAAGCGGAAGTTCCAGGATATGATTGACGAGCTTTTCAGCTATACCCATAAGACGATAGACCGCAAAAGCAACGACATCGTTTTCTATCAGAACGGTGAACGCCTGCTGCCCTACAAACTGTCTTCGGGCGAGAAGCAGATGCTGGTCATCCTGCTGACCGTGCTGGTGCGTGACGATGACCACTGCGTACTCTTCATGGACGAGCCGGAAGCCTCCCTGCACATCGAATGGCAGCAGAAGCTTATCGGCATGATACGCAATCTGAATCCCAATGTGCAGCTTATCCTCACCACCCATTCGCCCGCAGTCATCATGGAAGGCTGGCTGGATGCCGTCACCGAAGTCAGCGAAATCTCATCCCTAATCCCTAATCCTTAATTCCTACCCAAGTGCCCACTTCCCTAAGACATAACCTTACTTCCGCCTATCTGGATGCCGCCCGCAAGTTGTCCCCCAAGAGAGCACGCAGGCGCATAGTGGCGTATGTGGAAAGCTATGACGACATCGCTTTCTGGCGGACGCTGCTGTCTGAGTTCGAGAATGAGGAACGTTATTTTCAAGTGATGCTTCCGTCTGCCACCTCTCTGGCAAAGGGCAAGAAGATGGTGCTGATGAATACGTTGAACACATCGGAGCTGGGCCGCAGCCTGATAGCTTGTGTAGACAGCGACTACGACTTCCTGCTGCAAGGTGCCACCAAGGTGTCGCATAAGATAAACAAGAATCCCTATATCTTCCAGACTTATGGCTATGCCATCGAGAACTTCCACTGCTTTGCCGACAGTCTGCATGAAGTCTGTGTGCAGGCCACGCTGAACGACCGGCATATCCTGGACTTCCCCGCTTTTCTGAAGCGTTATTCTCAGATTGCCTATCCGCTGTTTCTGTGGAATGTCTGGTTCTACCGCCAGCACGACACACACACTTTCCCGATGTACGACTTCAACGCCTGCGTGCGTTTGCAAGAGATAAACCTGCGTCATCCTTACCGTAGTCTGGACGAGATGCAAAAGACGGTGTCGGCAAAGCTGTCCGAACTGCAAGTCCGTTTCCCCCGCTACATCGACCGGGTGGAGCAGCTGGGCACGGAGTTGGAACGTTTGGGACTGACTCCGGACAATACCTATCTTTATATCCAAGGACACCATATCATGGATTGTGTAGTGCTGAAAATCCTTATCCCGGTATGTACGGTGCTGCGTCGTGAACGCGAGCAGGAGATAAAGCGCCTGGCAGAGCATAACGAACAGTTCCGCAACGAACTGACGGGGTATGAGAACAGTCAGGTCAATGTATCCGTGATGCTGAAAAAAAACAGCGGCTACAAGAACCTTTATCTTTATCAGTGGTTGAAAGAAGATATCATGGAGTTCCTTGAGCGGGAGGAGCAGTCGCGTAGATAAGATTGCCGTTATGATAAACATACGATTATGGAGATATTGAAGAAGATAGACGACCTTTTAATCGGGTGGGGCATATCCCCTTCCCGTGCCGACATGTTCGACCAGTTCATAGCCTTTGCACTGATACTTGCCGTTGCTTTTCTGGCGGATGCCCTATGCCGGAAAATTCTGCTGAAAGTAGTGGCACAACTGGTGAAGAAGACCAAAGCTACATGGGACGACATCGTATTCGACCGCAAAGTGATGGTGCACCTCAGCCGCATGGTGGCTCCCGTCATCATCTATCTGTTTGTCCCATTGGCATTTGTCGAAGTCGGTTCATCGGCAATGGATTTTATCCGGCGTATCTGCCTTATTTACATCATCATTACTTTCCTGAGTTTCGTCAACTCGTTCCTGAAGGCTGTTTACAGTGTATACAGTGAGAAGGAGCAATTTCGTGACCGCCCTTTAAAGGGGATGTTGCAAACTATGCAAGTCATCCTATGGCTGGTGGGCGGCATTGTGGTCGTGGGCGAACTGATAGGCCGCGACCCGCTTTCGCTGCTTGCCGGATTGGGTGCTTCGGCAGCCATCCTGATGCTGGTATTCAAGGATTCCATTATGGGCTTTGTCTCCGGTGTGCAGCTTTCGGCCAACGACATGCTGAAGGTGGGCGACTGGATTGAGATGCCCAAGTACGGTGCCAACGGTACGGTGATAGAGGTAACGTTGAACACCGTAAAAGTGCGCAACTGGGACAATACCATTACCACCATCCCTCCTTACCTGCTTGTCAGCGACTCCTTCCAGAACTGGCGCGGCATGCGCGAGAGCGGTGGGCGGCGAGTGAAGCGCAGTATCAATATCGACATGACCAGCGTCCGTTTCTGCACCCCGGAGATGCTGGCAAAATATCGCAAGATACAGCTACTGAAAGATTATGTGGAGCAGACGGAGGAAGTGATTGAAAAGTACAATGTGGAAAACGGCATCGATAACTCCATCCTCGTCAACGGACGCCGCCAGACCAATCTGGGGGTGTTCCGGGCGTATCTGACGGCTTATTTGAAAAGTCTTCCCGACGTAAATCAGGAACTGACCTGCATGGTGCGCCAACTCCAGCCTACCGACCGCGGTATCCCGATAGAACTTTATTTCTTCTGTGCGCTGAAGGATTGGGTGCCCTATGAAGGGGTGCAGGCGGATGTGTTCGACCATGTGCTGGCAATCATCCCCGAATTCGATTTGCAGGTATTCCAGTCTCCGTCCGGCAGAGATTTCCAGCGGGTACTGCCTGCTGCTTCCGAAGAAAAAGGAGCTTGATTCCGACCATCAAAAAGGCCTATATCTATTGTATTTCTCATAGGGAGTCATTACCTTTGAACCCTATACTGAAAGGTCAGAACATTGTCTTATCCTGATATAGGTAGACACATTTACAAACTAATAAATGTGTTACTAT